>Ga0255773_10004222_pt1 | contig 12278 bp, 18 predicted proteins | sample 011ome_17_FD_179971 | JGI IMG/M metagenome (GOLD analysis project Ga0255773, IMG submission 179971) | Coastal salt marsh microbial communities from the Groves Creek Marsh, Skidaway Island, Georgia - 011502XT metaG (version 2) | ecosystem: Environmental > Aquatic > Marine > Intertidal zone >...
GTAGGGAAAATAGTTCAGGCTGTTAATCAGAGGTTTGGTATCTCTATGCCTAGCACACCACTGGCTCAAACAGCTACTATAAGAGCCGCATCAGAACAAGCAGGTGTGTTGACTTTGCTGGCTACGCCTTTTGCTATTCCTGCGGCAGGTAAGGTAGCACTGCGTAGAGCTATAACTCCTCAGAACAGAGAATACTTGGCAGGTCTGTTGAAGCAGTTTAATAAGATATTAGGAGAAGAAACAGACCCTATCATAACTAACATGATGAAAGCTGATAGGGCTGTTGTCTTAGATTTAATGAAACTCCCTACTGAAGAACCTACTGCAACTCCTCCCCCTCCGGCACAATAATCTGCTCCTCAAAGTAAGGTAGCAGCTTTTCAGGAAACTCTATCTCAGGCGAGGCTACGAAGCTACTCATAAATAGCTCCAAAGCCTCCCTGAGTTCGTTGTCTCCCATGTCTTTCCAGTTTACGTGATATAATTTAGGTTCCATGTTATTCCTCCTCAACTTTTCCGATAAACCTAACAAAGAATACTTCCGTACTTATGTCCCCGTCCATGTTGCTGTAGAAAAACAAACTCCTACTAAAGCCGTTCTCAAACTCAAAAGAAAACAACTCTACCCACCAGTAATACGGCCTTGCGTCACATATTTCAAATAGAGTGAATTTTTCTATCCTCACCTTATCTCTCCTCAGTCTGCACAGGCTACACATTCACCATCACTGCCCCTCACACCAGCCTTGCTACGTATATAGTACAGGCTTTTAATGTATGGGTTATTGAAGGCTTCTTTGTGTACCGATGTAATGTAGCTCCCCTCTGCTTCCGCAGCGAAGAACAGGTTTAATGATTGTCCTTGGTCAATGTGTCTCTGACGCTGACCAGCCAACCTAACTAACACGTGCTGATCAATCTCAAAAGCTGTCTTGAACACTTCTTTCTCTTCAGGGGCTAACCAGTCTACTAACTGCACAGACCCGTTATCCTCCAGGATTTTACCTATCTCGTCCTCGTTGTAAACTCCTCTCTCCCTCATTATCTTAACAAGAACAGGGTTAGCTCTATTAACAGTGCCAGCAGGAGTAGACTGCTCATAAAAACCTGCATAGGTAGGCTCAATTCCTTGTGAAACTCCTCCGCACACCAATGCAGTAGACAGATTAGGTGCAATAGCAAGAAGGTGAGTATTACGCACACCGAAGCCACGACACCAATCAGGTTCTCCCAAAGACTCTGCCATCTCTTTTGTAGCTTCATCAGCTTGACTCCTGATATGACTAAATATCTGGTTGTTAATTCCAGCAGCCTCCAAAGACTCGATAGCCACTCCCTTCTGCATAAGATACGTATGGAAGCCAAGCGTACCTAATCCTAATGCTCTGCTTCTCTCAGTAAAGCGTACAGCCTTCTCAAGCCCCTGAATAGTCTTACCACGCTCAATAAACTCCTGAGCTACACAGTCAAGGAAGACAGTAGCGTACTTCACAGCATCAGTGTCTTTCCATTCGTCAAACCTAGCAAGGTTCATGCTCGATAGCACACAGGTAAAAGTGTGATCTGCATCGCTATGTAGCATAATCTCTGTACACAGGTTTGATGCTTTCACTGACAGGTTGTGTGCTTCATACATTGGAGGGTTCAAAGCATTGGCCTTGTCAGGGAAGAAAAAGTAGCCTTTACCCAACATCATCTTAACCTTCATAGCCTTAGCAAACCTATCCTGTGCCTCTGTATCTCCTTCATTTAATTCCTGGCTGAACTGGTTAGACACGTTCCAACCTACATTACTATCGTCAGGATTGTTTTCTACGAAGTTTAGTAGCTCATAGAAGTCACCATGCTCGATAGGTAAGTAGCCCGCCCAACTACCACGCCTCTGCTGTCCCTGAGATACGTCCTGAGCCATTCTTCTATGACCCCTGAAGACTGGTACTACCCCGTCAGCAAGACCGCCAGAAGAGATTACAGAGCCTCTGTGACGTATATCTCCAAGATACCCTGATGTACCGAAGCCCTCCTTAGACAGTAAAGCCCCTTCTGTCCTGTTGTCATAGAAACCGAAGATACTGTCGTCTATGTAGCTTCCTGAGCAAGATACAGGGCTACCTCGATCAGTGCCCATGTTAGCCAGTACAGGTGTTGAAGGAGATAACCAACCTTTCCACATTAGCTCAAAGAAACGTGCAGACCACGTATGGCTATCAGGGAGGTGCGAAGCTGCACAGTTAGCTACACGGGTATATAGGCACTTTAAATCCGGTGTTGAATCGTCTAGATACTTCTCTTTTAGGAGTTGCCACGAAGGGGTTGTAATCCATTCTGGTACTCTGTTAGCTTCTTGTAGAGCTTTTCTTTCCTTACTGAATTCTTTGTAGATTGAAGTTTCCAAATAAGTCTCCTGATACTTCTAGGTGGTAATTGTTGTTGTTTACTCACTAAAGAGCTAAAGTCTGGTGTTGCCTGTGCTGTTCCCTGCCGGGAGCTATGCCAGATTATGTTACCCATGCAAAGTCCTCCTCTTTCCAGTCTCTTGTGTAGGCATTACCTTGAGTGTTGAAGAAGTCATGTAGCTTGTGTGACTGCGTAGACCTATAAAACCACTTGGCTATGGGGTTATAGTCTACGCTGTACAGTGCTTCATACCCAAGGTTTTGCAGACACAGGTTTAACCTTGAGTCTACGAAGTGCTTCAGTTGAAGATCAGTGATGCCTACGATGTTACCCTGTTCAAAAATCATGTCTATAATCTTGTATTCATGTTTTCTCACAGTGTTACAGAACCTTTCCAGGAATTTACCCACCTCTGCCGGAACACCTCCTAGCTCCTGCACCATCTGACGGAATACCCACGCACCACCAATACTGTGTAGATGCTCGTCACGGACACTGAAGTCTATGCCAGCCACAATGTTAGCCAGTTTGTTCTTACCTTCAGTTTGGAAGTGTTTCAGGAAGGCAAAAGAGCTATACAGGATAGCTCCTTCAACTATACTGAAAGCACCGACTGACTTGAGTATGTCTACCTCGTCAGTGATCTTAAGCCCTACAGCATCGTCAATACAGGCCATCCTGTCAACCAACACTGGGTTGTCTGTATAGCTCATATAAAACTCATCTGTGTTCAGCCCCAGGAGTTCATTGATCTTGCTGTAGAAAGGCGCATGAGTGTTCAGCTCTGTGTTACCAAACTCAGCAAACATACGCTGTAGCTCTGGTCGTTTGAAAATACGCATCATACGTCCTAACCAGAAGTCACTGCCAACGCTTAGTTCATACTTAGTGAACAGAGTCAACGTAGTAATCACGCCATGCTTCTCAGCATCCGTGAGGGTGTTGTACAGGTCATATAGGTCTTTCTCTACTAACACTTCCTCTGCTAACCACCTAGCCTCTATCTGGTCTTCAGTGAGCTGTAGAGGATAGCCGTAGGCAAAGGTGTAGCTGTCTGTCTTCTTTAAGATTGGTATCACGGTTTGTTGTACTCCTTAGCGAATAACTGAGCAGTATAACACAAATCAAAACTTAAGTTCAAGGTTTTTGTTTCAATTTCATCGCCTGTTATTGCTACGGTGTCTACTTCAGCTCCGAAGTAAAGGAGACTGCCACAGAAGTTAGCTCCAAAAATACGCAAGTGAATGAAACCAAGGAAAACACTGAATACACCTTGTTCAGGGTCATAATCAAAATCGAATAATCCTATTTCTAGTTTTGGCATAGTGTCTCCTTATGTAGTTTGGCGTTATGCCATCTACGTATAGCGAATGAGCGTACCATAGCTATTGCCGTGTATATCCAGCCTATAGCGAAGTTCTCTGTCAACGTCAGTCCTTCCGTTACTTGAGGCAGTATGAACAAATTAGCTACGAAGTTTATAGAGAACCCCACTACAATGTTGCTCCATGCCTCCAGGATTGAATCTTTAACGGACTGTCCTTTCCCGTCATGTTCTACGTTAGCGCAGTAGATTGTGAAGGCTACGCAGAACACGAAAGATAAACTAGCTATCGTTGTTATCATTATACTCCTCCAACAAAGCACTAGCACCGCCTCTAGTAGGTCTGTCATCCACGAATGTACCTGTAGCCATGCTGTCTAGCATCAGAGCAATACAAGCCCCTACGTGCTTCAGGTGGTGAATACCGCTATCACTGGCATTGTCTTCACCATCCATGTAGGCATACAGGTGGCGTAGGATAGCTCCTGTGTAGACACTACCAGCGATGCCTGACTCACGGAAGTTAAATGCACCGTACTTCTCTGCACCGTCTTTCATAGCTTCAGCTACTCCAATAGACAGCGCAGGAGGAACAAGGTGCAAAGGACATTTCTTAGCTCCGATGGCTTGTTTAGGATTGTTGTCAGGGTAGCCTTCCATGTTCATTTCATCAGTCACCACTGTACGCCTCCTCAACTGACTGTCCAGTTACTTTATAGTGTATGTCGCTGTAGTTAATCTCAATATGTTCCTTAAAAGCCTCTACAATGTCTGCTGAAGACACCTGCAAGGTTTCAATCAGAGTTACCTCGTCAAGCCTCTCAAGGCTCTCACAAATATCCTCAACTGTCCAGACCATGTGATACTCCTTCGATGATCTCCTTAGCCTGTGCTACAGTGCATTTAAACCACTCACCACGACTAGGATACCTAGTTAACTCTTTATGTGCAGCCTTCTCTGCTACGTAACGATCTCTAAAACGCCTCTTAAATGATACCTTAAAGTCTGCAAAGGGTGTGTAGGTTTGGTAGTTCCTAGCTCTATCGGTAGCGTCAATAGCCATGCCCACCTTAACCCACTGAGGCCACGCAGGATTACGCATAATGTAAACGTCACCTTCCTTAACAGTCTCAAACAATGTATCAGAAGCCTTCACAATTCCTGGAACTGACTTAACGCCTCCTAAACCCATCGCATCAATAGTAGCATCCATACCATGTTTAGTATAGAAAGCATGGAAAGGATGTTTAGGGTTTCCTAATCTGACTCTCTTGCCTTTAACGTAACACCGTGTTTTGTCTTCTGCGTAGCGTTGTCTCATTTAAATTTCCTCGGTAACGTATTTTCAGTGAACCACCTGAAGCCTCTCCGTGACTTAACTTTGTACCGTCTGCTCTCTTCTTAGCTCCCGGCATAGGTTTGTCAGGGTCTTGGAATACAAAGATTAACTCAACTCCTTCAGGTAGGCACTTTGCAATGTGGACATACTTACTGTACTCTGCGTGATCCCAGAACCTTCCCTTGGCTTCCAACAAGTAACGCACACCGTCAATCTCTCGTATGAAGTCAGGTATGTAGTTTTTCTCTACAACGTAGGGCACTTTTCCTGGATGACACTTCCACCGCTTAAGTATCCCTTTGTGTAGAGTTTCTTCAAAACCAGAGTCATACAGTTTACTGTTGTAACGTGGCCTAGCCTTCCTTGCTTTTCGTCTAGGCAAAATAACTCTCCTCTCTTTCGTAGGGGTCTGCCCACAATTGATCTTCTTCTCTACGCAGCCAAAGTAGTCTCGCGTTCTCAATGACACGCTGTTTAGCTCCGTAGCTATCCAGTCCTTCATTATCCATGTAAGCCTTTACACAAGCAGTAAAGAAGCAACGCTCCCTTCCTAACAGAGTAGCCTCGTCTTCACAGGCTTTAAGTATTTTTCCTGACTTAACATCACCAATGCCTTTTAAGCCTATGATGTTGTCTACTCTGTCTCCTGTGAGTATCTGCTTGTAGAAATTAATAATAGCTTCATCAGCGTCTACAGTTATAAACTCATGCTTTACGAAGTTGTAGTGCTTCCCAGGAATCTGATAGAAGTCTTTATCCACCGAACACATCAAAGCTCTAACAGGCTCAGGGCTTGCTACTGCCTGAATTTCAGTAGCTGCAATAGCAATGGCATCGTCAGCTTCCTGTCCTTCAGAGACAATAGCACCCCACTTACTTACTAGAGCCTCCCTGATTGCTTGATAGTGTTTAGGTTTATTAGATTCCTTGCGGTTTCCTTTGTATTCAGCCGTGACTGCGTAGTCATGTCTGAAATTATCAGCACTAGAGCCTGACAAGTGTATCTCGAAAGGCTCTAACTCATCACTGGCAAAGCAGAGGACACCGGAAGTGAAGCTGTCAAGGTTGCGGAGAGCCACCTCAACCTCTTCATCTTCCGATGCCCACCCGACACGGTAGACAAGTATATCACCGTCAATTAGAAGCATTACAGAGCCTCTTCAGACACTTCAACCGCGCCTGTTTCACCCTCATATACTTCAAGCTCATCAATGACCAACTTAGCCAGTGAGGGGCTTTTACCGGACTTACCACTAAACTGCCAGTCGTAGAAGCCCACTACCGCCCTAGCTTTAGAGCCATTGCCGACTACATCACCAGGAATTTCATCGCCTTCAGCGTTGTAAACCTGAATTGGTCTGCGAGACTTACAGACAATGTAATGTCCCTTGTCCTCTTTGAATGATACCTTGAGGCCAAGACCTTCAAGAGCCTTTGTAGCGGCATCTGACAGGTTTGTCAGGTCTACCGAATACTTGTTAGACAGTGGATTTTCCTTGTTAAGGTATGCCCACATAATGTTTGCGCGAATTGTTACAGGTGTTGACATAGAGATTCTCCTCTGTTTGTCTGTTAATTTTTCATCCTACACTATATAGTATATAGCATCTTTTATGGTTTGTCAAGCGTTTTAATGAGTTTCTGCCCAACTATCTCCTACGTGGTAAGCACCATCAAGAGGGCAACGTAGCTCTAAGTCCACGCCCGCCTGTTTGATAGCGTCTACAGCCATCTTGCCAACAGTGTCAGCAAATTCTTCAGGTGTTTCTATCTGCCATTCATCGTGGACATTACAGACTATCTTGTAAGGGATAGACGTATCATCCAGATGTTCAACCAGTCTAATTAGTGCTTGCTTCATCACGATAGCTCCTGCGCCTTGCAGTAGGGTGTTTAGTGCAGCGTGTTCAGAGCGCACCCTGAGCCTCCTACCGTCCAACCCAGGAAGTGAGCCACACTTAGCTATCCTAGCCACCTTAGCCTTCAGAGCAGCCAGAGCAGGAGTGTTCTTTAGGAACTGCTCGATCAACTTAGCACCTTCCTTGTAGCCACCACCAACGATCTCGCCTATCTTGCCCGCACCGGCACCATACAGGAAAGCATAGATGAACGTCTTAGCTTGATTGCGCTCTGACAGACCTGCTGCATTCTGGTTTGCTGTGTGTATATCGCCTTCCAGAATCTGCTTGGTGTAGTCTTCATCCTGCATATAGTGAGCCAACATACGTAACTCAAGACCACTAGCGTCAGCACCGACTAACTTGTTACCTTCCTCAACTGTCCAGCACTCACGGCACTCCTTACCGTAGGGTTTTCCGGTGGCGGGTATCTGAGCCATATTAGGGTTAGAGTGTGTCATACGGCCTGTAACAGCACCGTTTGTCATAACCCTGCCGTGTACCCTGCCATCATCCTTAACGTGCTTAAACCAGCTATCAACCTGTGATGATCTTTTCTGCAACATGAGATACTCTGCAATCAACTGAGCCTCTTCAGCATCAATCTCTGCCAGTATATCCTCGTCCACAATCAGATTACCACCACCGCCTTTCTCGGTCTTCTCAGTACGCTTGGTTAGCTTAACACCGATGCTCTGTAGCCTCTCAGCGATCTGCATACGGGAGCCTACGTTGAACTCTGTAACCTTGTCCTTAAGCCTTTTACCTGTCTTCTCTGACCAACGCTCTTCAACGATAGGAGGGAATATTTCCTGGAGAGTCTCCTCAATCTCTGTCATACGAGCCGTTACAGTCTGGTAGAGATCAGTAGCCTTCTCAATGTCCAGTTTGAAGCCGTTCACTTCCTGCTGTTTAGTTATGATGGCTACCTTGTGCTCTATCTCCACAGACGAAGGAGAGAACTTCATACGCTCCATTTCCTTCTTAAGGTGCTTGTGGAGCTTACTTAAGACAATAACGTCCTGCTCACAATAACCTGCCATGCGACACTGCCAACGCTCATAGCTCTCACCTTCAGCAGGTTCATCGTAGTCTGTGAACTCAATCTTAGGGTAGCCCAGGAATTCTCCCCAAGCTTGTAGGCTATGCCCGCCTGTCTTGCTTGGGTCAAAGAGCCTAGACATGACTAAAGTGTCCAACAGCTTCTCCGGTGGGATACTTACATCCCATACATTGAACAGCACCGGAGCATCAAAGCCTATGATGTTATGACCACAGACTTTATCGGCTGTATTAATCATAGACTGTAAGAATGTGGTGTCTGTCGTAGTTCCACAATCATCGCCCATCAGGTAACTGACGCACCATATAGTATCGTGGGCTATGTTTGTTTCTATGTCAAGATACAGGGTCTTCATTATCCCACTCCTTCTGTTCAAAGTAATAGTGTTCTATATCAACACTTTCATCATCCTCACTACCATACAGGCATCCAAGGCATAAGTCAAGAAATTCTCCTGTTTGTTTGTCTTTTTTCACAGCTTCCTGGTCTGTTAGATTTATGTTACAGGCTTTACATCTCACAATGCTTCCTCTCTCACTTCAGACATTCTACAAGTCTCTTTATTAAAATGAATTCCTGCACACTTACCAGTCTCCCCGCTAAATCGGTTCTTTAACACTCTAGGATACGTGGTATTCCTTTCGAACTCGTCCTCTGCTTGCCCATCACGCTCAAGACCAATACAAATATCACTTAGCTGAGCAATACTGGCACTGCCTCGCAGCTGACTGAGTGACGTAGCAGCTCCTTCTTCATGCCCTTTACCGTCAGGTCTGCGTAGGTGAGAGACTACTATCAAACTAATCCCTGTCTCGCTCACTAGCATCCTGAGCTTAGTCATGATCTCATCAATAGCTCTGCGTTCATCTGCATTGTCCTGAGCAGATACCACGATACTCACATGATCTAGGACAATATATTTACAGTCTAGTGCCTTAGCCATGTATCGCACCCTAGCCACGATGTTATCAATGGCTGTAGAGCCAAAGTGATTGAACAGGTATATTCTACCACAACCTAGCGTCTGTGTAAAGGCTTCCTTTGCCTCTTCCTCTGTGTACTCTGTATCAGCAAGGTGCATTGGTTTGTTTAGTGCCAATGACATTAAACCTCTTCCTGTTGCGTGGTTAGCCTCTTCCAACATGAGCAAACCAATGTTGTCACTGACAGTGTTAATTGCCTTATAAATCAACTCCTTAATGAACTGAGTCTTACCAACACCGCTACCGGCAGCTACAGTGATCAGCTCGCCTTTCCTAATTCCGTAGGTTATGTCGTTAATTCCAGGAAAAGGATAAAGTAGCTCTGCTCTCTCCACAGGCTTCATCACTTCATCGTACAGATCAACACCGGCTACAATACCGTCAGGGACATACTTGTCAGCATTCCAGAAAGCATCTTTGTACTCCTGAACCTTACCATGTGATAGGTAGTCACAAGCATCCTTGTAGTCAGGGTCATGGCGCATAATCTTAGACTTACCACCGAACAACTCAGCTACTTCCTTCGCTGCTTGTTGACCCGGCTCGTCAGAATCAAAGTCAATGACGATGGTATCAAAGCTATCAAGGAACTCGTAGTTCTCCTTACAATCCCTTAGAGCAGCCTGAGCACCGTTTCTAATGGACACTATAGGCCACCTACTACCCTGCATCTGATAAGCAGCCAACGCATCATACTCGCCTTCTACGATGGTTATGTATTTACCGCCTTGACTGAAAAGCTGTTGTCCGAACAACTTAGCCTTCTTAAAATCTCCGATGATAGGAAACTTCTTATCTGGATAGCGTACCTTAACCGCCACAGGCTCCGTAGTATCCTCACTGTAGTAGGGGAAGTAGGTTTTATCGCCCTGCAACAGGACACCGTAGGTCTTCATCGTCATGGCAGTAATGCCACGATCTGAGCAACCTATGTAGTCTCCTGTGGAAAGTTTATGCTTAACCGTACCTAGCCCTTCGCTTTTTAAGACCGGCTTTGATTCATTTTCCTGGATAGCTTCTTCTCCTCTCGGTTTGCTTTTGTGACAACTGAAGCAGAAGGTGTTCTTGTCATAAACAGACAAGGCATCAGAGCTTCCGCAGTCAGGACACGGTTGATGTATTTCTAGTGCTGTCATTGATTATACCTCTATAAAATCCCATCCGATTGTTCGTTTAACGAAAATGCCTGAAGTGATCTGCCCATCCTTATACAACTTTGGCATAGTTATACTGAAATCATTGTCTGCCCTAGCGTAGCCCTCGAATAGGTAGTCTATGGTGTTGTAGAAGAAGTTTTTATCAAGCCTTCCGTAGAATATCGGCTTCCATCCTAACAGTCCTTTCTTCATCACTACACAGTAAGCCTTGTTTCCTGCTCTCACCACTGGCAAAGTACACCACTGTGTTCCTCCAACCGTCACCATTGACGGAGCCATGTTTAAGCCTATCCTCGATGCTTCCTCACCTTGTTCATAACCTAGTAAATACTTTTGAATCACAGCTGTATCCCAAGCCATGAAGCCTTTACCTGTCCTATCATCACCAGTAAGTCTGGTGTCCATAGTGGCCGGCTCAATACTGGTGTGAACTGTGCCTAGCACATGAGCAAACTCATGCAAGGTAGCCTCAAACATCTTTTCTTGTAGGCGTTTCTTTGTGCGCCAGAATTTAGGAAAGACCTTGTAGAATGTTGTCACCTTACCTGCCCGCCAATACCCCTCATCGCTTTTAATAGGGGCAGCCTCAGCTAAACGCCAAGAGCCAGGATTGTCGTTAAACCTGAACACAATCTGGTCAGGCCACTCTGAATAGTTACCCCAATCAGGTTCTTTATGTCCTGCGTAGTAAAACTCAGTGTTGAACCTAAAGTTAATCAGGTCAATGACAGGCTCAAGTATCTCTTCAAAGTACGGAACCCACTTAGGTTTTAATCCACGCGGGTCTATGTACACTGGCTTGTTAGTGTCAGGCCAACCCTTTGCGCCTTTAAAGCGTCCATAATATTCACAAACTTTAAGCTGTACGCTCATTCTATTCTCCTCCTAATCTGCCGTGATTTTTGTGGTAGCCATTCTCAGACTCCCAAGACTTTCTTATACAACAGGCCTCAAAGAAATCTGGAGTTATACCGAGATGGATTTTCTTCCCGTCTTTAGACCCATAAGCCATCCATTTTTTGTGGCCAAGGCTGAACCAAACCCCTCCCACCCCTGATTTATTATCTAACCTGACCGACTGATTTCTCATATTTTCAGCGGGCTTTACATCTCTAAGGTTGCACCACCTGTTGTCTGTGGGAACTCCGTTAATGTGGTCTATTTGATAGTCAGGAAATTTTCCGGTCATCCACATCCAAGCTATTCTATGCGCTAGATATTGTGTGCGATTTATGCCTATAGTCAGATGCCCCGTTCCTGACAAAGACCCTGCTTCTTTGCCCGCGTAGAGGGAGTTAAAAATATTTCTGCCTCGCTCGTTCTTGCATACTCCTCGCCCTCTCGGACGCCAAGTGAACACCCCTGTATCGGGATTGTAATTAAGCAACCTTCTAACCATATCAATATCTAGTTTAGCCATCCTCATCACTCGCCTCCATAGCCTTGAGAACCTCAATTGCCTCAAGGCATTTCTCTTTTGTGCTGACGTAGGCAGGGTTATGGTTAAACTCCCATGTTTTACCTGCACGCCATTCCCCATATTTAAGAAACGGATACCATTTACTTTGGCTCTCATCAAAAAAATCAGGCTCAAAGTTAGGGTCAACCCTCAAACAGGCATATATTTTCCTGGTTGATCTGCGCTGTAGCTTGTGGGCTTTCTCTGCGAGTTCTTCTGTTGGGAATGCGTTACCAAAGGATTTTCTGGCTTTGTCTATGCTATCATCAGCCCAAACACTTCTGTAGATATCGCCATCGCTACCCATAACCGAATACGTATCACCCGGCTTAAAATCCCACTCCTTCTTAATCGGCAAGACGCGAAACACATCACCGTCCTGTACGATTTCGTGTCCTTCTGGTATCTCAATTGTTTGTTTCATTTCTCCTCCTTTTCTAGTATCAACCATGCTAAGAACAGTATACACCATAACACTATAGAAATCAAGTCTATATACATTGTTTTTACCTATCGTTATTTAAAATAACCCCTATTGACATTTAACAAAATCCATGATATAATATATTACATAGGTAACTTAGTTTAAGTATTCATTAATTACATCATTCGCTTTACTTAGAACCAACGATAACAATTCATCAGTTACTTTAGCTC
>Ga0255773_10004227_pt1 | contig 12270 bp, 20 predicted proteins | sample 011ome_17_FD_179971 | JGI IMG/M metagenome (GOLD analysis project Ga0255773, IMG submission 179971) | Coastal salt marsh microbial communities from the Groves Creek Marsh, Skidaway Island, Georgia - 011502XT metaG (version 2) | ecosystem: Environmental > Aquatic > Marine > Intertidal zone >...
CTAGCCTCAGTGACGCAAACAAGTATCCGCTTAAGCTGAGTGACCTACTTGTATACTCCTGTGATAAGGACACAGCACCAGAAAAGCTGGTGTATGGTATCTTCAAGCCCCTAAACGAACTCCCTAATGTGGGGTTAGCAGGGGATAAGTTCTATGCTCCTGAGGATACTATAGGAAGGGCTGAGTATCAGGGATCAGTACTAGCTATTGACCCCTCTGGTAGAGGCTCTGACGAGACAGCCTACGCTGTTGTTAAGATGCTTAATGGTTTCCTACACGTTGTAGATGCTGGAGGCATTGAGGGCGGCTATAGTGATACTACTCTTCAGCATATATGTGACCTAGCTAAGATACACAAGGTTAATCTAGTACTAGTAGAGAGTAACTTTGGTGATGGTATGTTCACAGAGTTGCTTAAGCCCTACTTACATAAGACATATCCTGTGACTATAGAAGAAGTACGACACAGTACACAGAAGGAACACAGGATTATTGACACCCTTGAGCCTGTAATGAACCAGCATAGGCTTGTTATAGACCCTAAGGTAATACAGAAGGACTACGATAGTGTCCAGAGTATGCCACCAGACAAGGGTATGAAGTATATGCTTACCTACCAGATGACTAGGATCACTAAACAGCGTGGTGCTTTGGCTCACGATGATAGACTTGATGTACTAGCGATGGCTGTACGGTACTGGGTAGACCAGATGGCTGCTGATGCAGACGTACAGATACGCTCAAGGAAGGCTGAATTACTTGATAGTGAGCTTGAGAAGTTCATGGGACACTTAAATATGGGTAGTGTCCCTAAGAAGGAGGAGGGATGGGTGGTATTATAGTACCACATCTAAAGTTCCCCTCTAGGGTAAGCCCCTTTGACTATATATAACTACTACAAAGACTATTCTTTAGGTATCTTAAGGTATCTTTAGGGTTCTTGTAGTAGTTATAAGTGTCTTAGGGTAGTACTCTTACTACTTACCTACCGGCTCTAAGAATAAGGCAGTAATAAGTACCCCCTAATTTACACAGAAAAATCTGAGGGGGTATATAATAAATCAGTACGCGCGAGTTCCCCCATGCCGTGTGTTCCCTTAAAATCTTAGGCATCCCTAACATTCTTCTGGTACCATTAAAATCTTTAACATCCTTTAACATCTTAGCCACGCCTAACATTCTTTGGGTTCTTTAAGATTTTAAGCATTGCCTTTGTGTCTCTCTCTATCTGTTCCTGTTTTGTTCTACTGGATGTTATGACTCCTAGAACATACCATGAACAAACCTGTATATATTATAAGGTGTAAAAATAATTTCATAAAAACTGCATTTTTCTTTTGACTAATCCAAAACAGTCATGCTAGTGTTTAGATACTGAATGAATGAAGACTTACCGCAAGGCAATAGCAGAAACATTCAGTAGGCCAAAAGAAAGCGCAAGAGCAGCACGACTAACCTTGCTAGGCCATACGAATACAGAAAGAGCCTAACGAATACGAATAAACACTTGACTAACGAATACGAATAAGAGTAACGTTTAGAGACTGAACAAACGCTTGATAGCGATAAGACAACCGGAGTCCGTGGAACGGCGTGGCTATAGAACCCTGAATAAAGTGGAGGCGGCGAGGGTCAAAGGTCTAGGCCAAAGCTAGGGTGGAGTCCGATAGCAAGGACAAATCCCTAGCTATTACAAGGTACAATGGTGTACCTGTAACGCTATGGAGTAGTAGCATGAAAACTTATACAACTAAAATCATGGGTAAAACAGTAGCAGTATACGGCAAGCGTGAGCGTGTTATTCGTAATCGTTTTGGTGTTAGCCTAGGCAGTACCTTTATGGGGCTGCATTTGGGTAAGACTAGCCGCTATTTATCTGTTCCTGCTTTTGCAAAGCGTACGTTTGGCGGTGTCAAAGATATTCAGAAAGTCTATTGACAAGCCAAGGGCAACGATGGTAATCCCTTAGAGACTATCGTTGTACCTTGTAATAGCTAGGAGAAAGCCAATGTCTGTTAAAAATATATTGTATTGGTACGAGCAGTCTAACGAGGCAGAACGTGCCTTTGACTGGTACAGTGATGCACAAGAGCAGTGTCTCAAGATAGCATTGCACTATGATATGCCTGTTTATAGGGTGGTATCAGTAGTAGCAGCACTATCACCTAACAACAAGTGGGAACGCAATGTAAGCAATGCCTATGACTTGATTGGTGCATATCTTAGGGGTGACCATATGGAGACTGTTAAGGTCAGTACCTATAACAAGATGAAAGAGAAGGCGTGGTTTCTGTTGTCAGATAGGCCAACCTATGATGAAACCAAGATAGTCCTATCAGGCCAAAAGATAACCTGTTTCTTTGAAAACATTATGGGCGAGGATACCTGCACCATTGATGGTCATGCTAGGAATATCTATTACAACGAGCGTGTCGGATTGACTGACGACAAGACCAACATAGGCAAGAAAGAATATGCAATATTACAGGATGCGTACAAGAAAGCAGCTAAGAAAGTAGGCATCAAAGCATACGAGATGCAAGCCATAACTTGGATGGCATGGCGTAGGCATCATGGGATTAGCTAGGGGATTGACAAATGGATGCAGTTATAATACTTGTATTTGTATTGGGTGTAACAGGGTTTGCCTTGTTCATAGCCGACATGATAGCGGCAATATGGAACGACTACTTTGGAGGGTAGGACTATGAGAACCACTAAACATATGCTAAAGATTAGACTAAGCAGGATCAACAGGCGACTGGGTGTAAGCTATGCACTCAACAATGCGCCACACTATGGTGGCTGGCAGCTAACCTGTAACGAGGGTAGCACTATCATTCAGCATAGACTAGCACCACGCGAGATGCTAAAGTACCTTGATGGCCTGATTGTAGGCATGGACATGATGGAAGGGGCATACAAATGAGTATGTATATAGACACGGCCTACCCTGACATAACACAGGACGCTAGGCTTGCTAGTATCCTAACCAAGATGAAGGCACTGGCAGTCCAGATAGAGGATGCTGAGTGGGAAGGTCAGGATGTATCAAGCATGAGGCAGCAGCTATCAGGTCTAAAGTCTAGGCATGATGATGGTGCTACATATGAACCACTATTTTAGAGGGGGTAAGATAATGATTAAGAACCTACAGCTAGTACTACCTAGCAACGAGGACAACGACTATCTACTATCAATAGCACAGGTAGATGGGGTGCATGAGATGGCACTGATGGAGTATGACAGTAAGGCCAAGGGCTATGTACTAGTCAGTGATCCGATCTATATCCACGATATCACTGAGATGTTTGACGTAATCCATGATGCCTTTGATGGTGAGTTGTCTATCTTTCTAAATCAATTCACCTTTGAGTTTGACTATGAGGTTGACAACGACAACGAGACTGTGCTAAGAATGGTGGTAGATAATGAAAGCTGATAGTTACAACATGGTAAGGGTACCAATAATTCGTAAAGACATAATGGAAAAGGGTAAGGCGTATGCTTGGCAACCCAGCAAGAAGCAGGGTGGTAAGCGTAAGAAGGTTAGACGCAAGTGAAGATAACACCAGTACATAAAGCAATCATGCAATCAAGAAGGAGACAGAGCAATGACCGATCATATGAAAGAGTATCACGAGAGAGAAGCAGCACGAAAGAAAGCCAAGAAGGATGTACTAAAGGTACTCAATGCAGACCAGAAGGCAGCACTCAAGGAACTACTAGAAGAAACCAGTGATATGCTACAGACTATCTATGAGTGTCAGGATGTTTGGATGTCACAGGTAGGTAAACTTGATAATGCTAGACACAAGGTAGATCGCTTAGTGTGGAGTGGCTACGATGAGTAATAGCAGTGGACAGTATGAAGTACTTGTTCGTGTAACAACTGAACGCACTGTTACTGTAGATGCTAAGGACTTTGACCATGCAGAGGAACTAGCTATGCAGGAAGTGCAAGCCTTAACCAATGGCTATGATCCAGAAGTTTTATGGGTTGTGCCTATCAAGTATGACAAGGATGATGATGATGCCTAACTACAAGCACCAGCTAACACGTAACAAGTACGATGATGCCTATGTCATGGGATATCACAACGGCTATCACGCTGTGAAGTACGACAACCAGTATGATAGTACTGAACAGGCACAGTACCACATCAAGTACAAGCATGGGTACACAGCAGGTAAACTAATGCGTGTCAAAGAGGAGGCAGGGGTATGAGCATGGGGTTTAAGACTTGTCCATACTGTAACAACTACGAAGCAGAAGCACTAGTAGCAGTTGATGGACTAGTAGAATGGTTTTGTTTGGGATGTCTAGCAGAGTGGACAGAGGAACCTGTCAGTGATGTACTGGTGACAACTAGTCAGCAACAGTGGATGCTAGAAAGATATGGTGAGGAATGATAGACCTTGTACTCTATGGTATTTACATGGCTATGCTAGTAGTAGCACTATACGGATACCTAACCGAACTAGAAAATGTTATAGGTCTTATGGTACTACTAACACTATCACTAGTTATTATAGGATGTATAGGTATACTTAATAGTAATCTATAGGGGGTCTAACCATGAGGGGAACTTTAGAAACTCAGTTATCTCTGGAACATGACATGATTACAGCAGGTATTGATAGATACCGAAGGACAGTAGACAAGGCTGTCTCAAAGAAAGCAGAGAGCAGGACTAGGTATGGTCAGGCTATTGTATCTCGTATTGTTACAGCCGTAGCTGCTGGTATTCAGGAACTAATAGACAACCCTACATCAAACAGAGACATAACCTATGGACACATAAAGGATATGGATGTAGAGGAGGTAGCTTACCTGTCCCTGATTACACTGGTTGACAGTATCTCTGTCAGGCAGGGGCTACTATACATAGCTAATACTATTGGTGGTGCTGTTGAGATGCAGGACAGACTAGACAAGTGGATCAGTGACGAGGGTAACGTAGCTAGGAACACCATCAAGCTGGCACTGAAGAAGGGCTATGGTGCTAGACGCTACGGCCTGACACACAAGATGAACAAGGATGGCTTCAAGCATACAGAGTGGAGTAAGTCTGATCGTATTCATGTTGGGTGTCGTATCATTGACATCATTGTAAGATACACAGGACTGATAGAACTACAGAAGCAGAGGTCTAGCAAGACCAAGACTACCACTATAGTTAAGGCTACTAAGGAAACAGAGGAGTGGATCAAGGGTTTCAATGACTACGCTGAGACACTCAAGCCACGCTTTGCACCCTGCCTTATAGTCCCGAAGGACTGGGAGGGAGTGACAGGTGGTGGGTACTACAGTGATAACATACCAGAGTTACCGATAGTGAGGCGAAGATGAGTGTAGCACAACAACTAAAACGACTAGAAGAACAGGACTTACACGAGGAGTACTCATGCCTTAACGCCCTGCAACATACGGCTTGGCAGATTAACAAGCCTGTACTACAGGTACTAAGAACTATCTGGGATAACGGACAGGAGTGGGGTAAGCTACCCGCTAAGGATGACCTACCACTACCGATGTATCCCTTCACCAAGGAACCTAAGCAACTGACAGGGGCAGAGAGGGAGGAGTTCTTAGTCTGGTCACGCCAGCGTAATGCTATCTACTCCCATAACAATCGCACCGTGAGCAAGAGAATACAGGTTGAGCGTACACTACAGGTAGCAGAAGAGTATGCAGGACATGATGAGTTCTATTATGTCTGGCAGAATGACTTCCGTTCCCGCAAGTATGCAAGCTGTACCTTCCTCTCTCCTCAGTCAGCAGACTGGAGTAAGTCACTACTTACCTTCCGCAATGGGGTAGCCATCAACAACTGGGAGGATGCACGATGGCTGTGTATTCATGGTGCTAACCTGTATGGTAACGACAAGATCACACTAGACCAGCGTGAGTCATGGGCATGGGACATGGCAGATGAGGTACACCGTGTAGCTGACAACCCATACGACAACCAGCTATGGATGGAGGCAGACAAACCCTACCAGTTTCTAGCATGGTGCTTTGAGTTCTCTGCGCTAGTGAAGCAGGGCTGGGGCTACCTCTCCACCCTACCTGTGTCAGCAGATGGCAGTTGCAACGGCCTACAGCACCTCTCAGCCATCCTTAGGGATGAGCGTGGGGGTAGGGCTACCAATCTACTACCTGCCGCTGTGCCTCAGGATATCTACACTGAGGTAGCAGACGAGACACTCAGCCGTGTAATGCAGGATGACCACAACATAGCAAAGCAGTGGCTTACCTTTGGTGTATCCCGCAAGATTACCAAGAGGCCAGTGATGATCGTACCCTACTCAGGTACTAAGCACTCATGTCGTGCGTACATTCAGGAAGCAATGGAAGAACAGATCAAGGAGACAGGTAACAATCCCTTTGGGGATGACCTATTCCCTGCTAGTATATACCTATCCAACTATGTATGGGATGCTATCGGGGATGTTATCGTAGCCGCAAGTAAGGTTATGGATTATGTCAAGAGTATAGGAGATGTGTATGCTACCCTAAATAAACATATGGAATGGATAACACCAACAGGCTGGCTTGTGCTTCAGTCGTACAACAACACTACGACTAAGCGTATCAAGACACATATCAATGGCGAGATCATCAAGCTAAATATGTTAGAGGAACAGAACACTGTGTCACGCAGACGCACAGGTACTGGTAGTAGCCCTAACTTTATTCATAGTCTTGATGCTGCTGCTATGACTAAGACTATCAACACCTGCAAGCGTCATGGTATGACAGACTTTGCTATGGTACACGACAGCTATGGTACTCATAGTAGTCTGATGCCTAGGATGTCTAACATTATTCGTGATGAGTTTGTCAGGATGTACGAGGAGCATGATGTGTTGACCGAACTAAGGGATCATGCTATACAAACTTTAGGTACAGAGGATGTCCCTCTGCCACCTGCTATGGGTAACTTAGACATACGTAAGGTACTACACTCAGACTACTTCTTTGCGTAGTTCTAAAGTTCCCCTCTTGCCTTTTAACCGAAAAAGCTAAAGGAGTTTATATGCTTTACATTAAAGGAACTGCACTCTGGGCTAAGGTATTTGAACCAGATACTAAGTTTGTCCCCGAAGGACAGTACACTATCAAGGTATCAGTACCAGCAGCAGAAGCAGCAGAACTGTGTGAACAACTGGACAGCATGGCACAGGCCAAGCTAACAGAAGTTGTCAAGGAACAGCCTAAGCTTAAGGCTCTCCTGTCCACTACCCCTGCCTACACACCAGAGTATGATGAAGCTGGTAACGAGACAGGTAACATTCTATTCAACACCAAGCTGAAGGCTGTACTAACACGGCGTGATGGAACGAAGGCTTATCAGAAGCCTATCGTTGTAGATGCCAAGCGTACACCAATGACAGGCAAGGAGTTGATTGGTAATGGTTCTAAGGTAACAGTAGCTATTGATGCTGTACCCTACATGATGCCAGCCACTAAGTCAGTGGGTGTATCACTACGCCTCAAGGGTGTACAGGTTATTGAACTAGTAGAGTATGGTGCTAGTGCTGCGTCTATGTTTGACGAGGAGGATGGCTTTGTCACCTCTGCTGTAGCCAAGGATGATGCAAGCGACACCGCTATGTTTGATGAACAGGGTACATCTGCCGATGACGAAGGGGACTTTTGAGGCAAGGGTCATTGAAGACCTAGATAAACGTGGCGTTCCATATGCTTATGAGCCAGAGAAGATTGCTTATAATGTGGAACGTCACTACATTCCTGACTTATGCTTAGACACTATGATAGTAGAACTCAAGGGATACTTTAGACAGGACAGCCAGCGTAAGATGAAGGCAGTCAAGGCACAGTATCCAGACAGAGACATTCGCTTTGTGTTTCAGAACGCAAACGCTACCATTCAGGGTGCTAAGAAAAGAAAGGATGGGTCTAAGATGACCTGTCGTGAGTGGGCAGAACGTAATGGTTTTGTCTGGGCAGAAGGAACTATACCAGAGGAGTGGCTACGATGAGTATCATCGACAGCAGTGAAGAGATTGTATCAGAGGTAGACTTACAGGCTGAGTTCAATAAGAATGGCATCAGCTTTTCTGTGTTCGTAGATGAAGCAGAGTTTCACGAGTCAGTAGACTACGAGGACATGGCCTACAATATGATACATGATGCAGACAAATACCCTGACCCCATCCTAGCTAGGATTGCTGATGGGTTACGCATGATGGCTTCAATCATAGAGGAAGAACTGGATGAACGAGGAGAGTGAGTTTATCAGGCACGAAGCCTGTCCTCACTGTGGCAGTAGTGATGCCAACGCTTTGTATAGTGATGGTAAACACTACTGCTTCTCTTGTCAGGTACTAACACCAGCTAACAACGAAGAGGAAGTCATGTCTCTATTTGAAACACAAGACACTATCTTCTTGGACGCAGAGTTCAGGGAGCTAAAGAAGCGTGGCATTTCCTACGACACTTGTGTTAAGTGGGGCTACGGCATCTCTACCTACAAGGGACAGAAGGTTCAGGTTGCTAACTACCGTGATGCTAAGGGTACGCTCAAGGCACAGAAGGTACGCTTCCCAAACAAGGACTTCTCTGTAATAGGTAGTCTCAAGGAGGTTGGCCTGTATGGTGAACACCTGTGGCGAGAGGGTAGCAAGTTTGTTACCATCTGTGAGGGTGAGATAGATGCTATGTCTGTCTCGCAAGTACTAGGTAACAAGTGGCCTGTGGTATCCCTACCCTCTGGCTGTGCTAGTGCTAAGAAAGCAGTGGGTAAATCTATTGAGTGGCTCAGTACCTTTGACCATGTACTACTATGCTTTGATATGGATGACGTAGGGCAGAAGGCAGCACAGGAATGTGCAGCTATCCTACCACCCAACAAGGCTAAGATAGTACGACTACCTGTCAAGGATGCCAATGAGATGTTGGTAGCCAACAGAGTAGGGGAACTAGTGGATGCTATCTATGGTGCTAAGGTATTCAGACCTGATGGTATCGTGGCTGGTACTGATGTGTGGGATATCGTTATCGCTAATGATGACAAGGACTCAGTACCCTACCAGTATCAGGGACTACAGGATAAGACAGGTGGTTGTCGTAAGGGTGAGATCGTTACGCTAACGGCTGGCTCTGGTATCGGTAAGTCACAACTAGCACGAGAGTTTGCTTATAACTTTATCAAGCATGGGCAGACACTAGGATACATAGCACTAGAGGAGAACGTAAAGCGTACTGCTCTTGGTCTTATGTCTATTGAACTAAACAAACCACTACATCTTAGACAGAACGACATCCCTGAAGAGGAGTTACGTCATGCGTTTGATGCTACAGTTGGGTCTGGTAGGGTTTTCTTATATGACCATTGGGGCAGTACTGATAGCGATAACCTTCTATCCAAGATACGTTACCTTGTGCGTGGTTGTGAGTGTGATTACATTATTCTTGACCACCTTAGTATTGTTGTATCAGGTTTGGAAGGCGGTGATGAACGTAGGCTAATTGACAACACGATGACTAGACTACGTGCTTTGGTTGAGGAACTTAACTGCGGCATGATATTAGTGTCTCACCTCAAGCGTCCGTCTGGTGACAGAGGACATGAGGATGGCGCACAGACTAGTATGTCACAGCTACGTGGTAGTGCTGCTATTGGTCAGCTTAGTGACATCGTAATAGGATTGGAAAGGAACCAGCAAGATAAGGAACACGCCCATGTAAGTCAGGTCAGGGTTCTAAAGAACCGTTGGTCTGGTGAGACAGGACTGTGTTCAGCACTACGCTACAATCAGGATACTGGGCGTATGGTAGAGCAGGACATATGGGAAGAAGAAGAGGAAGAGATAGAATTTTAACAGCTACTGCGGAGACAGAGCATGAGATACATATGGGATATAGAAGCAGATAACTTACTGGATGATGTGACACAAGTATGGTGTCATGTCTTCAGGAACGTAGACACTAATGAGGTACACACCTTTGACCCAACACAGATGCAAGCAGCCATAGACTTTATGGACAATAAGGTTACTACTTTGATTGGACATAATGTCTTTGACTATGACTTGCGTGTGATGAAGAAACTCTATGACTACACCTACAAGGGTGAGGTCATTGACACGTTGGTATACTCTAGAACTATTTGGCCTGATGTTAAAGAGATTGACTTCAAGCTACACAAGCGGGGATACATTCCTCAGAAGCTAATAGGAAGCCACTCGCTTAAGGCATGGGGCTATAGACTAGGAGAATTAAAAGGTGACTTCAATAATGGTAGCGAAAGCTTTGCAGCATATACCCCTGAGATGCTCAACTACTGTATCCAAGACACAGCAGTTACGGAGAAACTCTATCGTAAAATTGTGGAGAAAAATTTTAGTCAGACTGCACTAGACTTAGAGGCTGAACTCCACACCCTACTACTTGCTCAAGAAGAGCAAGGCTTTGACTTTGATGTTAAGGCTGCTCAGTCTTTGTATAGTAAACTAGCACAACGTAAGGCAGACATTGAGGCTGCACTACAGGATACCTTTGAGCCTACAGTCATAGAGCTAAAGACTAAGACAAAGACTATCCCATTCAATCCTGCATCACGCCAGCAGATTGCTGACCGTCTGATGAAGAGAGGCTGGGAGCCTGAGGCTTTCACTGACAATGGTGATCCTAAGGTAGACGAGACAGTGCTATCTGGTATTGATATGCCAGAAGCCAAGATGCTCAGTGAGTACCTACTACTTAACAAACGTATCGGTCAACTAGCTACAGGCAAACAGGCTTGGCTAAAGATGGAGAAGGATGGTAAGCTACATGGTAGAGTTAATCATATGGGTGCTGTTACTTCAAGGTGTACGCACTCTAATCCAAACATGGCGCAGGTTCCCAGCGTTGGTGCTGAGTATGGTAAGGAGTGTCGCTCCCTCTTCCATGCACCTAAGGGATACAGCCTTCTTGGGGCTGATGCTAGTGGTCTTGAGCTACGTTGTCTTGCTCATTATATGGCTGCATATGACGATGGGGCTTACGCTGATGTAGTTCTGAATGGTGACATTCATACTGCCAATCAACAGGCTGCTGGTCTTGAGTCACGCAACCAAGCCAAGACATTTATCTATGGGTTCTTGTATGGTAGTGGTGATGAGAAGACAGGCAAGATCATAGGCAAGGGTGCGAAGGAAGGTAAGGCAATCAAGAATAAGTTCTTGAAGAAACTACCAGCCCTTAAGTATCTTAAGGATGCAGTAGCCAAGGCTGCTGATGAACGTGGCTGGGTCAAGGGATTGGACGGACGTATCATTCCTATCAGGCACAGTCACGCTGCACTTAATACTCTACTACAGAGTGCTGGTGCTATAATCTGTAAGACATGGTACGTGTTTATTGCACGTGCTATCAAGGAAGCAAACTTGGACGCACAGATTGTAGCGTTCATCCACGATGAAGTTCAGGTACGAGTAAAGGAAGGGCAGGAAGATGAGACAGGCAGACTTATTCAACGATGTATGCGAGAAGTTGAGCAGCACTTCAAGTTCAGATGTAGACTTGACAGTGAGTACAAGTACGGAAGCAACTGGGCAGACACCCACTAATCCAAAGACAGGTAAACCTTTTTTCTATAAGGATAATCCAGAGGCAGTACGCAAGCGTGATGCTAATAGAATGTATGTTAATGGTAAAGAGGTTTCCAAGAAACACCCACTACATAAAGCAGGTAGGTATAAATCTTGGGATGATGTACATAGTCATAATCTTATTAACTCTGTAACAGAGGGATATGTTTACATCATCACTAACTCAGCATGGCCTGAGTGGGTAAAGATTGGCATGGCTCTTGATGCAGAAGACAGGCTGAATGGTTATCAGACCAGCAGTCCTTTCCGTAACTACAAACTTATGTACTCTGTATCTACTAAGGACAGGCGCAAGGCTGAAGCTGCTGCACACAAGGCTGCTGAGAAGGTGGCTGAGCGTAGGGGAGAGTGGTTTAAGATGTCAGTAGCACAGGCAAAGGAGTGTATCCAACATGGCCTTTGATTTCGTATGGAAGCTCATACTAACCTGCTCTTTCTTGAGTGTTAGTATTTGTCTTAGTGTTAAGTGGATCGTTGAAGCATACCTAGATTACATTCAGGTACAGACAGGCTTACGCATCCTAAGGAAACATGAGAAACAACAGGAGATGGATGATGACCCTACTGCTTATTGATGGTGACATCATTGCTTACAAGGCAGCTACCTCAGCAGAGACACCTATTAACTGGGGTGATGGACTATGG
>Ga0255773_10004229_pt1 | contig 12268 bp, 8 predicted proteins | sample 011ome_17_FD_179971 | JGI IMG/M metagenome (GOLD analysis project Ga0255773, IMG submission 179971) | Coastal salt marsh microbial communities from the Groves Creek Marsh, Skidaway Island, Georgia - 011502XT metaG (version 2) | ecosystem: Environmental > Aquatic > Marine > Intertidal zone > Salt...
TGCTTCACCAGTATTTGGCACAACAGTAGCTGACAAGTTTGTAAAACTATCTGCACCGATTTGCACAGTAGTGTTTTCATTTGTCAAAGTTAAGTGAGCACCTTCTGTAGAAGCGTTCTCAAGTCTAAAACCATAAGAAAGTTTTCCAAAGTCAGTGTCTTTTGAACTTGAAATTTGAATGTTATCTTCAAATCCTTGTCCTTGCGAACTAGCAGCTGCAGTAGTTGCGCTTGCAGAGTTAAATACGTACTCTAAGTTACCGCTTACTTTTGTTTCAGCAAAAGCAGAACCTGCTAAAGCCACAACACCAGCAAGAGCACTAGTCGTTAGTAGTTTTTTATTCATTTTTGTTTCCTTTTGTTATTGTTTAAATTAAACAGATTGATTTCTATAGATATCAAACTTAAATTCATCTAAAAAATAAGCTTAACATGCTTTTTTTTTAAATATGTTGCAAAATTACAACAAAATATTAGCCTAGATATAACTATCATTTTTAGCATTAAAAATATAAGGATATACAGCAAAAATGACTAAAAAAATAATTTCGCTTCTTTCTATACTGATATTAACTCTGACTATTTCATGCTCTAAAGATAAAGAGGAGGAAAATAAGGTATTTAAGAAAAAACCTGTTCCAATTAATGCCAGTGAAAGAGCACGTGCTTCAGTAGAGAAAGAAGGAGGGTTGCAAGACGCGTTATTTGGAAAAAAAGGAGGTAATAACACCTTCGATTTTGCCACTTCAAACTCATTATGGAGAGCATCTATTGAGCTTTTAAAAGAAATACCCCTATCAAATGCAGATTACTCGGGCGGAGTTATTGTAACCGATTGGTACACTAAGGATGGCAAAGAAAGTATAAAAATTAATATTACTTTTTCATCAAGTGAGTTAGCAATTTCATCATTCAATGTAAGTTCATTTAAAAAAACATGTAATAATATGGCCGAATGTAGTGTTCAAAAAATGGAAACTGGATTTAGCTCAACGCTAAAAAACAAAATTATCTCAAAAGCTAGAGAAATTGAGTTGCAAAAACTTAATGAAAAAGAAAAAAAGAAATAGAATATAATTAGTTAGATATTAAACTTAAGTTATCTACAACATCAATAATAGGATTATCCCAGTTATTATCTGCTTTACATCTAAAAAGTTTTAACTTTGAATACCATGGGGAAGTACTAATATTTAATAACCATCTCCAATCTGGACAAAATGGAATTAATCCAAAAGTCTTCACTTGCAAACTAGAAGCTAAATGTAAAATTGAAGTATCAGAAGAAATAACCAAATCTAATTCTAAAATCAAATTAGCAATATCAAAAAAGCTTTTGTCTCCACAATAACGGATATTCGATTTATTAAAAAAATATTTATCTGATTCACGAATGTCTTTTTGCAAGCAATAAAAATCAAATTTATCAGGGTAAAGATTGTATAATCTTTCTAACTTTTGCAAAGGAATAGAGCGCAAAAAATCATAAGGATAACTTTCTCTTCCAGACCATGCTAATCCTATTTTTATTTTATCATTAATTAATTTTTTAGATTTTAATTTAAAATTTAAATAATCAGAACCTGGAATGCTTTCTAAAGTTGTTTTGAATATATATGGTAATGACATCAAAGGAACAACGTAATCGTAATCGTTTTGGTTAAATGTTTCGACAATATCAATATGAGAAAATCTAAAAAAATTTTTTAATTCTAAGGGTGGTAAAAAATGAATATTGCTAGAATAATTTTTGAGCAAAGGAATATATCGCGCAAATTGAATTACATCCCCAAAACCTTGCTCGGCAAGAACTAGAATTTTTTTATTTTTAATTTCACTAAGTGAATGAATTTGATTAACATGTTTGCTATTATTTTTTAAAAACCTTGCTTCATATAATTTAAATCCATTTTCAAAATCTCCGTTTAGCAAATAAGATAATCCCAGATTCCATTTTGCAACATAATTTGTACTGCATACTTGAACTGCTTTTTTATGCTGATCTATAGATTCTTTAAAAAGACCAAGTTTAGAGTATAGAACTCCTCTATAAGAAAGCGCTTCAGATAAATAAATGTTATCTAAATTTTTAGTTAAAATAAAATTATTTATATGCTTTAAAGACTTTTCAAAAAATCCTTTTTCACCCAATAGTAAAGCTTGATTGAACCTAGCGTCTTTGTTAACTGGATCAATTTCAATAATTCTTTCAATCAATTCCTCAGCTTTATCAAATTTTTTTAATTTGATCTTAACTGCTAAAAGATTTGTCAAAACTGAAATTCTTTCAGGGAATTGAGAAAAAATATTTTCTAATTTTTGTTCAGCTAGTAAAAATTTATTATTTTTAATTAAATCAAGAGACTCATTAAAAGATTTTTTATGTTTAAGGTAAATATCATCCATAAGCATGGCGGGAGTGACGGGACTCGAACCCGCGGCCTCCTGCGTGACAGGCAGGCGCTCTAACCAAGCTGAGCTACACCCCCGAATTGTTGGTGGGCGATGAGAGACTCGAACTCCCGACCCTCTCGGTGTAAACGAGATGCTCTACCAACTGAGCTAATCGCCCTTTTTTAAAATTCAGAAAATTCTTATAGCAACAATCAAATTGACTGGAAAGCTTTATAATTTAATGAGCACTTTCTACGGAAATATCTTCTTTATTGATTGCAGGTATTTGTTCAGCTTCTACCCACTTAACTGGAGTTAACTCTTTAGATAGGGCTATTTTTAAAACTTCCTCAACATTTTTTACAGGAATAATTTTCAAACCATCTTTAACATTTTGAGGAATTTCTTTTAAATCTTTTTCATTTTCATCAGGTATGATAGCTATTTTTATACCACCCCTTAAAGCAGCTAGTAATTTTTCTTTTAACCCTCCTATTGGTAAAACCCTACCTCTTAAAGTCACTTCACCAGTCATAGCAACCTCTTTTTTAACGGGTATTCCTGTTAAAGAAGAAACTATTGATGTTACCATTCCAATTCCAGCTGAAGGACCGTCTTTTGGTGTGGCTCCCTCTGGAACATGAATATGAATATCTTTTTTGTCAAAAGTCGGTGGTATTATTCCAAAGTCCAGACATTTGGATCTAACATATGATTTTGCAGCTCTCATGGATTCTTTCATTACATCACCTAATTTTCCCGTAAGCTCTAATTTACCTTTTCCAGGCATTACCAAAGTTTCAATTGAAAGTAACTCTCCGCCAACCTCGGTCCAGGCTAGTCCAGTCACAACTCCAACTTTATCGACATCTTCTATTTCTCCGTATTTAAATTTTTTCACCCCTAAATATTGATCTACATTATTTACTTTTATTTCAATTTTATTTTCTTTTTTTGTAACAATGTCTTTGATCGCTTTTCTCGTAAGTTTTGAAATTTCTCTTTCTAAGCTACGAACTCCAGATTCTCTTGTATAATGCCTAATAATATTTTTAATCGAAACATCATCAATTTCCCATTCATTATCTTTCAAACCGTTATCTTTAATTTGTTTTGGAATTAAATATCTTTTAGCAATTTCAAGTTTTTCATCTTCTGTGTAACCTGAAATTCTGATAACTTCCATTCTATCAAGTAAGGGGCCTGGTATGTTTAATGTATTGGCGGTTGTCACAAACATGACGTTTGATAAATCATAGTCAACCTCCAGATAATGATCATTAAAACTATTGTTCTGCTCAGGATCTAATGCCTCTAGCAATGCTGAAGATGGATCTCCGCGATAATCTGATCCGAGCTTATCAATTTCATCTAGTAGAAAAAGGGGGTTTTTTGTACCTGCTTTTTTCATCATTTGCATAATTTTTCCAGGCAAACTTCCAATATAAGTTCTTCTGTGTCCTCTAATTTCAGCTTCATCTCTAACGCCACCTAATGACATTCTAACAAATTCTCTTCCCGTAGCTTTTGCAATAGATTTTCCTAGAGATGTTTTTCCAACACCAGGAGGGCCAACAAGACATAAAATTGGTCCTTTGATTTTTTTTATTCTAGACTGAACTGCTAAAAATTCTAAAATTCTATCTTTTACTTTCTCCAATCCAAAATGATCTTGATCTAAGACCTTTTGAGCTTCTGCAATGTCAGTACTCACTTTAGATTCTTTTTGCCAAGGCAAAGAAACCATCCACTCTAAATAATTTCTAACCACAGTAGATTCTGCAGACATTGGGCTCATCATTTTTAGTTTCTTTAACTCAGCAAAACATTTGTCTTCGGCTTCTTTACTCATTTTTGCTTTTTTTATTGATTCTTCTAAAACTTTTGTTTCATCTTTTCCTTCTTCAATTTCACCAAGTTCTTTTTGAATGGCTTTTAGCTGTTCATTTAAATAATATTCCCTTTGGGTTTTTTCCATTTGATTTTTAACTCTGCCGCGAATTCTTTTTTCAACAGATAAAACATCAATTTCGCTATCAAGATGACCTAAAATAGTTTCTAGTTTTTTTTGAATATCTTTTTCTTCTAATAATTTTTGCTTCTCGGCTAAATCTATATTTAGAACAGATGAAACTTTATTTGCTATGACAGTGGGGCTATTTTCTTTTTTAAAGTCAAAAACATTTTCGTCACTCAATTTTTTTGAAATCTTGCTTAATTTTTCGTACTTGTTCACAATTGCTCTTGATAAAGAAATTGCATTTGGATCTTTATCGTTCAATTCTACAATTTGGCTATTGGCTAGTAAGTATTTTTCATTTTCTTTAAAATTTATAATTTTGACTATACTTTTTCCTTCTACTAATATTTTAACCGTACCATCAGGCAATTTTAATAATTGCAAGATTTCACCCAAAGTTCCATATGAATAAACATCTTTCTCTTTAGGATCATCAATTTCAGAATTTTTTTGGGCTACTAAAATAATTTTTTTATATTTAGCCGTTACCGCATCTAATGCATTAATTGACTTTTCTCTTCCGACAAATAGTGGGATTGCTGAGTTTGGAAAAACTACAATATCCCTAAGAGGTAAAACCGGGTATTCTAAAGCAGGCGTAGAGATGATTTCGCTCATATAAGTAATAAATAATTACTATATTTTAGATTACAAGCTTGAAATAAGTGGCTTGTTAATAAGTTAATTTGCTACTTTTGTTTCTTTTGAAGTGTTTTTAGAAAAAATAATTAGTGGAGCAGATGTCCCTGTTATTACTTCCTTGTTAACCACCACCTCTTCAACATTTTCCATGGAAGGTAAATCAAACATTGTTTGCAATAAAGCTTCCTCTATAATTGATCTTAATCCTCGTGCCCCCGTTTTTCTTTTGATTGCTTTTTCAGCAATAGCTTTTAAAGAATCTTTTGAAAAAGTAAGTTTAGCGCCTTCAATCTCAAATAATTTAGCATATTGTTTGACCAAAGAATTTTTTGGTTCCTCTAAAATTTTAATTAATGAAGCTTCATCTAAATCTTCTAATGTAGAGATAATTGGCAATCTTCCAACAAATTCTGGAATTAAGCCAAACTTTAACAAATCTTCTGGTTCTATATCTTTTAATAATTCACCAGTTTTTTTATCATCCTTCGATTTAACAGTAGCACCAAATCCAATAGATGATGCATTTCCTCTTGATGCAATAATTTTATCAATTCCAGCAAAAGCTCCTCCACAAATAAACAAAATATTAGTAGTATCAACTTGTAAAAATTCCTGTTGAGGATGTTTTCTTCCTCCTTGAGGGGGAACACTTGCAATAGTTCCTTCCATTATCTTCAACAAAGCTTGCTGAACCCCTTCTCCTGACACATCTCTAGTAATGGATGGATTTTCTGTTTTTCTACTTATCTTATCAACCTCATCGATGTAGACGATACCTCTTTGTGCTTTTTCCACATTATAATCCGCAGCTTGTAATAATTTTAAAATAATATTTTCAACATCTTCGCCAACATAACCAGCTTCCGTTAATGTAGTTGCATCCGCCATAGTAAAAGGAACATCTAAAATTCTCGCAAGTGTTTGCGCAAGTAAAGTTTTACCGCAGCCAGTAGGACCCATTAACAGTATATTAGATTTTGCTAATTCTACATCCTTATTAGATTTGCCATCGTAATTTAATCTTTTGTAATGATTGTGAACTGCTACAGATAAAATTTGCTTAGCTGTTTTTTGTCCAATGACATACTCATCCAACGTTGAATAAATTTCTTTTGGAGTTGGAACTCCTTCTTCATTTTTAGAAAAATTATTTTTACTCTCTTCTTTGATGATATCCATACAAAGCTCGACACACTCATCACAGATAAAAACTGTTGGACCTGCTATTAGCTTTCTAACTTCGTGCTGGCTCTTTCCACAGAAAGAACAATACAGTGTATTTTTTGTTTCTTTGCTCATTTTCGAATCAGTAAATCTAACACTATTACGAGCACATCATTGATATCAAGTAATAGTTGTAATTGAGCTTATATGTAGTGGGTAAATTTTAAATAACGACTATTAGTTGGATCTTTTTTCTACGACTTTATCAATTAAACCAAAACTCTTTGCTTCTTCGGCACTCATAAACTTGTCTCGCTCTAATGCATCTTTTATTTTATCTGCTGATTGCCCGGTATGTTTTGCGTAGATTTCATTCAATCTTTTTTTCGTCTCAAGAATTTCTTTAGTATGGATTTCAATATCAGTAGCCTGTCCTTGAAAACCAGCGGAAGGTTGATGAACCATAATTCTTGAATTCGGCAAAGACATTCTATGACCCTTTTCTCCAGCAGCTAACAAAAAAGAACCCATGGAACACGCTTGTCCAATACATAAAGTTGCAACTGCAGGCTTGATGTATTGCATCGTATCATAAATAGCCAAACCATCAGTCACAATGCCACCAGGACTATTGATATACATAAAAATTTCTTTTGAATTGTTTTCAGACTCTAAAAACAAAAGTTGAGCCGAAACTAAACTTGAAATTTGTGAATTAATAGGTCCTACTAAAAAAATAATTCTTTCTTTTAATAACCTTGAATAAATATCAAATGCACGCTCACCTCTTGGTGTCTGCTCAACTACCATTGGCACGAGTGTATTCATATAAACCTCAAATGGATCTTTCATACGAATCGTAAAATACTCTTTTTGTTTATTTTTTACTAGATGTTTTGCTTGTAACAGTCTTTTTTGTCTTTGTTTTGGTCCCTGATGGTCCCTTTTCTGATTTTTTTTGTTCTTTTTGATTATTTTGAGATTCTTCTTCTTTATTAAATAGTTTTATTAGCTCATCTTTAGATAAAGTTTTCGTAATAATTTTTGCTTTAGATTTAATCAAATCTATCACTTTGTCCTCAAAAACTGGACCGCGTAACTTCACAAGTTCATTTGGATTCTTCTGATAAAAATCACGAATATTTTTTTCTTGGCCAGGGTAGTTTCTTAATTGTTTCTCTAATTCAAATTTTAACTCCTCCTGAGTTACTTTAATTTGATTTTCCTCTCCAGTTTTATTTAGCAAAAGGGCTAATTTAACTCTACGTTTTGCAATTTCTAATGCATTTTTTTTATCTTTTTCTTCTAATTTTATTCTATCGTGATCATGCTCATGATTAAATTTTTCACCTTTTGCCCTTAATTCATCCATTTTTTCATGTACCAAAGCATGCTCAACATTTTTGACTTCATCTTCTAATAAACTTTTTGGTAATTCAAAATTATATTTTTTATCTAATTCATCCAAAATCTCTTTTTTTAACAATTGATCACTAACGTTTTCAAATTCTCTTGAAATTTGTTTAGCTATCATGTCCTCTAAATCTTTAAGGTCTTTTGCTCCCATATTTTTAGCAAAAACATCATCAATTTTTTGATCTTCTCCTTTTTTCACTTCTTTTATTTTGCATTTGAACTCAGCTTCTTTTCCGGCTAGTTCTTTTTTGGGATAATTGTCTGGTAAATTTACTTTTGCAATTTTCTCATCACCAGCTTTTGTTCCTATCAGCTGCTCATCGAATCCGGGAACAAACAAATCTTTACCCAAAACAATTTGAAGTTTTTCTCCTTGATTGCCCTCAAAATCCTTTCCTTCCACAGTTGCTACAAAATCAAAAACGACTAAATCATCTTTTTGAGCCTTATCTTTTTTTTCTACGTATTTTTTATTACCCTCGGCAATATTTTTTAATCTTTCATCTATTTCTTTTTTATCTGATTTAACTTCATACTTATTAAGTTCAATTTTATTAAAATCTATCTTTTCAATTTCTGGAACTTGCTCCACAGAAATTGTAAACTCCAAATCCTCACCCTCTCCTGATTTCTTAACGTCTATTTTTGGTTGATTGGCAGGTGTGATTTTTTTTTCTTTTAATGCATCAAAAGCAGATTGCTGTAATGTTTTATCTAATACTTCTCCATAAACAGCTGATCCAAATTGTTTTTTTAACAACTCCATAGGAGCTTTGCCCGGTCTAAAACCCTTTAGATTAATGGTATCTTTAAGCTCATGTAATCGAGACTCTATTTTTTTTTCAATATCTTTTTTATCAACCACAACTTTTAGCTCTGAGCTAAGACCTTTGCTTGATTCAACTGTAACCTTCATATTTCCTCTTCGTGGTGCGGTATGAGGGACTTGAACCCCCATGCCTTTCAGCGCTAGATCCTAAGTCTAGTGTGTCTGCCAATTCCACCAATACCGCTATTAATTTTTTGGCTATTTATAAAGTTTTTTAAATATTAATCAATTAAGGATTAATATACCTTTTATTGAGCTGTCCATCCTCCATCGATTGAAAAGTTAGATCCTGTAATTTGATCCGCCTCTTTCGAGCTTAAAAAGTAAATGATAGACGCAATGTCTTCCTTTTTTACAAATTTTAAAGATGGCTGTTTTTCCCTTAACATTTCTATGCCAGCTTCATGAAAAGGTACATTTTTTCTTTTGGCAACAACTTCAATTTGATCCTCAATTAATTCAGTTAAAACAAAACCTGGACATATAGAATTACAAGTGATGGGCTCCTCTGCAGTTTCTAATGCTATAACTTTTGTGAGTCCAACTAGTCCGTGTTTTGATGCTGTATAAGCTGATTTATTTATTGAAGCCACCAATCCATGAGTAGATGCAATATTAATAATTCTTCCCCATTTATTTTTTCTCATTAGGGGCAATATTTCTTTCGTAAACAAGAATGGAGCTGTAAGATTTATATCTAACATTTTTCTCCAAATTTTTTCAGGATATTTATCAATTGGCATCACAAATTGAATACCAGCGCAATTAACCAGTATATCTATTTTTTTAAATTTTCTTACGGAGCTTGCTATAATTTTTTTTACATTTTTAGTTTTCGTGAGTTCTGTATTAAGGATTAATGATCTTGATGACTTAAATTCTTTTTTAATTTTTAAAACATGATTTTTTTTTGCTAAGCCAGCCATCACTACATTAAAGCCTTTTTTGTAAAAGTGCTTAACAATAGAAAGTCCAATTACTCCCAATCCACCAGTAACTAAAATTGTTTTTTTCATTTAATATTAAAGCTTTTTACACAATAAGATAATTTTTGGTAATTAAAACTAATTTACAATTAATAGTTGTATCGTAGCTTATACAGTTATGCATATCTGGCATGGCATAAAAGCATTCCAAAATTTCTACGAATAGTATTTAAAAGCATCATAACGAGGAGAAAAAATGACAGCTGAAAATATTTTAAAAATTATTAAAGAAAAAGAAATTGATTATGTAGATCTTAGATTCACCGATCCGAGAGGCAAATTACAACATCTAACGCAAGACATTAGTACTATTGATGCAGACTTTTTAAACGACGGAACTTTCTTTGATGGTTCATCTATTGCGGGATGGAAGGCAATTAATGAATCGGACATGATTTTAAAACCTGATTTAAGCAGAACTTTTGTAGATCCTTTTACTTCACATAATACACTGGTAATTTTTTGTGACATTATGGATCCAATTAAAAAAGATTATTATGAAAGAGATCCTCGTTCTATTGCAAAAAAAGCTGAAGCTTATTTAAAAACAACGGGCATAGGAGATACAATTTATTTTGGTCCAGAGCCTGAGTATTTTGTTTTTGATGATGTAAAAATTGCAAATACAATGAACAAAGTTTCTTTTGAAATTGACAGTTCAGAAGGACCTTACAATTCAGATAAAAAATATGAAAATGGAAATATGGGTCATAGACCAGGAGTTAAAGGGGGATATTTTCCTGTACCACCTGTCGATAGCTGCCAAGATCTAAGAGCTGAAACTTTAAAAGCAATGAAAGATATGGGAGTAAAAGTTGAAAAACACCATCACGAAGTTGCTCCATCTCAGCACGAACTTGGAACTATGTTTGATACAATGGTTACCAATGCTGACAATATGCAAATTTATAAATACGCAGCTCACATGGTTGCAAATTCATTTGGTAAAACTGCAACATTTATGCCAAAACCAATCAAAGGTGATAACGGTTCAGGAATGCACTGTCATCAATCCATTTGGAAAGATGGAAAGCCTCTTTTTGCTGGAGATAAGTATGCAGGATTATCTCAGGACTGCTTATACTATATTGGTGGAATCATTAAGCATGCTAAAGCACTTAATGCATTCACAAATGCAACAACCAATAGTTATAAAAGATTAATTCCTGGATTTGAGGCTCCTGTAATTCTGGCTTACTCCGCTAGAAATAGGTCTGCAAGCTGTAGAATTCCTTTTAGCTCTAGTCCAAAAGGAAAAAGAGTGGAAGTAAGATTTCCAGATGCAGCGGGAAATCCATATTTAGGATTTGCCTCCATGTTAATGGCGGGGCTGGATGGAATCAAAAATAAAATTGATCCAGGTAAACCTTTTGATAAAGACTTGTACGCCTTAAGCGAAGAAGAGTTAAAAGGTGTTCCTCAGGTTTGTGGTTCTTTAAGAGAAGCTCTTGAAAATCTTGATAAAGACAGAGGTTTCTTAACAGCTGGAAATGTATTCACAGATGATCAAATTGATGCCTACATAGCCCTTAAAATGGAGGAAGTTTACAACATGGAACACACTCCTCACCCAGTTGAGTACCAAATGTATTACAGCTGTTAGTATAAGCTAGATTATAAAAATTAAACCCCGCCCTAAACCGCGGGGTTTTTTTTTGAAAATTATAATCTATATTTTTTTTTAAATTAATTTATTGCTTTAAGCGTGAGTAAAAAAAATAATAATTATTCAGCAAAAGATATTGAAGTACTAGAAGGTCTCGCTCCTGTTCGAAAACGACCTGGAATGTATATTGGTGGAACCGATATTACAGCCTACCATCATTTAGCCAATGAAATTATAGATAATTGCATGGACGAAGTTGTTGCGGGTCATGCATCAGAAATTACTGTTGAACTCAATAAAAATGGATCTTTAACTATTACAGATAATGGTAGAGGAATACCAATTGATAAACATCCAAAAAAAAACAAAACTGCCCTAGAAGTTGTTATGACAACTCTTCACTCTGGAGGAAAATTCAAGGATGGAGCCTACTCTACTTCAGCAGGATTGCATGGAGTTGGTCTTTCAGTTGTAAATGCACTTTCTTCAAAAATGAAAGTGGAAGTTTTTAAAAAGAAAAAGATTTTTTATCAAGAATATTCTAGGGGAAAACCTTTAACAAAATTAATACAAAAAGGCACATCCAATATTTCAGATGGAACCAAGGTAACTTTTTTACCTGATGATGAAATTTTTGAAAAAGATTTAAAATTTCTGCCCTCAAGGCTTTATGAAATTTGTAGAAATAAAGCTTTTTTATTTAAGGGAGTAAAAATTAATTGGTTTTGTGAAAAATCATTAATTAGTAGAAAGGAAAATTTGCCAACAAAGGATACTCTTTTTTATCCAGAGGGAATTGAAGAATATTTAAGATCAGAGCTTGAAAATACAACTAAAATTCATGATAAAATCTGCTCCCTAAAAGCAGAATTTGAGGACAAAAAAGGAAAGGTTGAATTAGCCATTCAGTGGCACAAAGATCGAAATTCATTTACTAAATCATTTGCTAATACTGTGCCTACAATTAATGGCGGTACCCATGAAAGTGGCTTTAGGTCTGGAATTGCTAAAGCAATAAGAAAATTTGCAAAATTTAAAAATAATAAAATTGTATCTAGTGCAAGTCAGGAGGATGTGCTTTCTAATGCTAGCTATATAGTTTCAGTTTTTATTCAAAATCCTGAATTCGAAGGTCAAACAAAAGGAAAATTATCATCTTCATTTGTATTAAAATATTGCGATCAAACTGTATCAAATTTATTTGAAGATTGG
>Ga0255773_10004231_pt1 | contig 12262 bp, 9 predicted proteins | sample 011ome_17_FD_179971 | JGI IMG/M metagenome (GOLD analysis project Ga0255773, IMG submission 179971) | Coastal salt marsh microbial communities from the Groves Creek Marsh, Skidaway Island, Georgia - 011502XT metaG (version 2) | ecosystem: Environmental > Aquatic > Marine > Intertidal zone > Salt...
CTGTATTAAACTACACAGACACAACCAAATATGCGATTTTAATGCGCTAAACAGATCTGAATCATGAGAAAGCTCGTACAATTTTTCATAAAAAAACCGATCTGGGCCAATGCCGCCATAGTAATCACGGTCTTGTTTGGCGGGTATAATGTATTGACCATGAATCGGTCTTTCTTCCCTGAACTTAATCCGCAAACCGTCATTGTTAGTGTGATGTACCCTGGTGCTTCACCAGAGGAGATGGAAGAAGGTGTTACCATTAAAATTGAGCAAGCATTGCGTGGCATCGATGGCGTGGAGCAAATGAACTCAACGTCTTCTGAAAATATGGCAACCTTAACCATAAAAGGTTATGAGCACGCCGATATGGATGAAGTATATAAGGATGTTGAAAATGCCGTAAATAGTATTAACTCATTCCCTCAAGGTGCTGAAAATCCGATCATTCGAAAATTAAAATCGAATCCAATGTCGGAACGTGTCGCCACACTCGGACTTAAAGGGAGCACTGATCTTTGGCTACTCAAAAAACAGGGTGATAAAATAGAAAATGACCTATACGCCTCTGGTTTAATCTCGATCATTGATCTGAATGGTTTTCCAGAACCTGAAATTGTCATTAATGTTCGTGAGAATGACCTCTTGAAATACGGTCTAATGATTGACGAAATTTCGACGGCTATTCAGCGTAATAACCAAGATCTAACAGGTGGCATCCTGCGTAATGGAGAAGAAGAATTAGTAATTCGATCTCGGGAAAGATCCACAGATCCAAGGGAAATTGAAAAGATTGTCCTACGCACCAGCATCAGCGGCCAAAAAATTACTGTCGGTGATGTAGCGGATGTGACCTTTGATTTTTCAGAAGGATCTAATGAGGTATTTGCCAAAGGAATGCCGGCCATTACGATTGATGTCAAGAAAACACCGGATCAAGATCTCGCAGCGATTACAGACTTCGTCAAGGATTATGTCAAGGAATATAATAAAGATGATACACAGTCCACTGAATTGACGATTGAATACGAATTTGCAGCTTCATTGCAGGATCGAATCAACTTACTTACCAATAATGGTATTATGGGACTGATTCTGGTTCTTATCATGTTGGGACTATTCTTGAGTACGCGTTTATCGCTTTGGGTAGCGTTTGGTATCCCTTTCTCTTTTCTTGGGATGTTTATCATTGCCAACGCAATTGGCTTAACGGTAAATATGATTTCCTTGTTCGGAATGATCCTTGTTGTAGGTATCCTCGTTGATGATGGAATCGTTATCGCAGAAAACATCTATGCGCATTTCGAACGCGGAAAAAGTCCGTTTAAAGCCGCACTAGACGGAACCATGGAAGTGATGTCTTCGGTATTCACTTCGGTTTTAACCACTATGGCGGCCTTCTCTATTCTCCTCTTCGTTGATAATATGGAGATGATGCGAGAAATGCCAATTGTCGTAATTCTTGCGCTTGGTTTTTCATTGATTGAAGCCTTTATAATTCTGCCAGTTCACCTGGCCAGTAAAAAGGTATTATCCAAATCGAAAAAAGGAACACCGCGTCATAAAATTAGAAATCGCATTTTCAGAGCGACAGAATACTTGCGTGAAAAAATATTCTTGGATGTCTTGGTTGTTGTTATGAAGCGTTACCGTGCTTATGTTTTATTGCCGTTAATCTTTACCGTTTTCATCATCCTTTTCAGCACGAAAGGAATGATTAATTACACCTTCTTCCCTGAAATTAAGCCCGATCGAATTACATTAGAAGTTGCTTTTGAGCAAGGGACTGGAAAAGACATCACTAAAGCTTGGCTAAACAAAGCTGAGATTATGGTGATCGAAGCCAATCAGGAATTGGCAGAAGCAACTGGTGATACATTGCTTTCTGACTACTCCATCTTATTGGGTGCTTCCCAGAGTATTGGTGAAGCTGGATTTCATACGGGAGCGATTACTATGGTCATTGATGGTGAAGGTAAAAAAACACCGGTTGATTCACTCATGGCGAGAGTCAACGAGAAAATTCAAATGATTGACAATACGGCCTTAGCGTCGAATGTCTTTTTAGGCTCAGGATTTCAGACCTTTGGTAAGGATATTGAATTTTCGATCTCAGGCAATGACGATGAGCAAATTCACCGAGCGACTGAAAAGTTTAAAGGGTATATCGCTGAATTGCCACTAGTCAGTAATGTAAAAGACAATGAACCACTTGGTCGTAAAGAAATTAATCTGGAAATGAAACCAGAGGCCGATTTTTATGGACTCGGTATTTTTGAAGTTACAAAACAAGTAAGGCAAGGTGTATTTGGTCAAGAGGCACAGCGTGTGATTGTCGGAACGGATGAAGTAAAGATTTGGGTACGTTATGATCGTCAAGACCGTCAAGATGAATTTGATTTAAACAATATGCGCATTAAAAGTGCAGACGGAAAACAAATACCCTTAACCGAATTAGCCACTTACACCATTCAACGTGGACCAGTAAGTTTAAAACGACGTGATGGAAGACGTGAGATTGTTGTCGATGCAAAGGTTGATGACCCTACGAAAGTAGGCGATATCAACGGACGTATAACGGATGAAGTCATTCCTAAAATCATGGCAGAATTTCCTGATGTTGAATTAGTACAACGTGGGCAAGGAGAAAGAAGTACCAAAGCACTCGCTTCGATGCAAATTAATGTGGCGATTCTATTTGTAATCATGATTCTCATTATGTCATTGAATTTTGAATCTGTATGGCAAGGGTTGTTGATCCTATTAGTTATTCCGGCAGGTGTTGCAGGCGGAATTCTAGGGCATTCGATTATTGGTCTACCAGTCTCTATATTGAGTGCTTTTGGGATGATTGCCTTAATAGGAATCTTAATTAACGACTCAATCGTCTTTCTGGATACCTACAACCGAAACCTATTAAATGGAATGAGCACTTGGGATGCTGTTACGGATGCGGCAAAATCGCGGTTCCGTCCTATTCTACTAACCTCGGTTACTACTGTTGCTGGATTATTGCCGTTGATTTTGGAAACGTCATTCCAAGCGCAGTTCTTAATTCCAATGGCGGTTTCCATTGCCTTTGGTTTAATTTTCGGAACGGTGTTTATTCTCTTTTTCTTCCCTGCCATCATTCTTGTTCACAATGATATGCGAAGAGCTTGGAACCGTATTTGGCATCCAGTACCAGAGCAAAAAGAAGAAAAAGGTGTAATCGGCAATGAACTCATGATGATCGGAAAAGGTGCGCCAAAAATGATGCGAATGGTAGTGACGATTTGGTTTTATGTCCTTTCCGTTGTTTTGACGATGGTTGGTATCAACACGTTCATGAATCAAATTTCCAGCGAAGAACCAAGTATGACGGCCTTATTCATTGGCCTGATTTTATTTATTGGTGGCGTATTATTAATTGCTGTATTCCCACTAAAAGCCTTTGAAAAAGTCTTACGCTTTATTTGGCGTAAAGAAGTGTTTCCGAATGGAAGAACAGTAGAGCCTGCCCTATTAAACCTAGAACAACAGAAAGAACGACAAATAAGCGAATAATGAAAAGCCTATTTAAAATATTAACCCTGTCTTGTTGTATATTATTCACATACAGCTCAACGGCCCAAGAAGAATTGAGCGTTTTTCAAGCAATTGAGAAAGCACTGCGCAACAACTACGATATTCAATTAGTTACTGGTAATTACGAAGTCTCTGCTCTTCAGAATTCTTGGGGGCAAGCAGGAATGATTCCAACCTTCAGCATCAACTTAGGCAATACGGCTTCATTACAAGACAATACGAATAACCCTGCAACCTTCTTCCCGGGCGTACTTTTTAGTGATAATTTCCAAGCTTCCCTGAACATGAGTTGGACCATTTTTAGAGGCTTTAGTGTTCAGATCAATAAAGAGCGATTTGATCAATTGCAATTGCAAACAAAAGGAAACGGAATCATTGTCATTGAAAACACCATCTATGATGTGATTCTGGCCTATTATACGGCGCTTGTACAAGATCGTAAACTAGATGTTTTAGCAGACTTATTGGCCTATTCTCTTAAAAAGCTAAATTACCATCGCCTGAAAAACGAGGTGGGTATCAGTACAAGTTTTGATTTGCTCGAATTTGAAAACCAGATCTTAACCGACTCCACAAATTTCATTCTACAAGAGCTCTCTTATGCCAATGCACAACGCAATCTCAATTTATTAATGGCGGAAACAGATATTGAACAGAAATATCAATTAACCGACTCATTAGAGTTTGATGCCAATCTAGAAGCTTTTGAAAGTTTAAAGTCGCAGATGGTAGCCAACAATCAAAACTTGCAAAATCAATACATTAATTATGAATTGCAAGAATTGAACTTAAGAGCACAAAAGAGTGCCTTCTACCCTATTGTCACCGTAAATATGAGTACAACACCATCTGTTGGATATTTCCGTTTGTTTGGAGATGAAGGATTCTCGGCGTCAACCAACGCATGGGTGAATACAGGTACCATTAATGTACGTTATGATATATTTCAGGGCTGGAATCGAAAACGAAATAGTGAAATTGCAATGATCCAACGTGATATGGCCGGATTGCAAATTGAACAGCTCCAGCAGAGCCTAACGCACCAATTAAAAGGGATCTATGAACTGTATAGTGTCCGCAAGAAAGTGGAACAAATGTCTCGACAACGAATTGATCATGCCGTAAAGCTATGGGATTTAGGAAAAGATAAATATGAACTCGGTTTGATTAATGTTTTTAACCTCAATGACATCAAATTGAGCTACCAACAAGCCATTCTCTCTTATTATGATCGCCTCTTTGAATTATTGCAGACGCATTATGATTTGATGCGCATCACTGGTGGTATCTCTCAGGAGTATAACTTAAGGGAAAATTTTGGAAAAGAAGAATAACTTATTCTTTTCCGGTCATAAATCATGCTGAATGCCGTACTTACCAAAAATCATATTGTCGCTATCTACCATTCTACTCTTCCAAAATTTGGTTGCCCAGGACAAGTCAAGTCTAGATCCATGTCCAAATTCACCGAATTGTGTATCTGCACTGGCCAAAAAACGAAGTAAAAAAATGGAACCACTTCAGTATGATCAATCAGTAAAAGAGGCAATGGCTGACCTCAAATTGATTATCAGCAAAGTGGAAGGATCCGAATTATTAGCAGCAGAAGCAACTTATCTTCATTACGCTTTCCATACCAAACGAGGTAATTTCATTGATGATGTAGAGTTTCTACTTGATTCAACAGCGAAAGTAATTCACTTCCGTTCGGCCTCCCGCGTGGGGTACGGTGATTTTGGCGCGAATAAAAGACGGATGAAAAAAATCAGTAAATCTTGGTTCCATTACCAGAATGGTGGTTTTTGACTTTATTTCTATCTTTAAATCCCTAAAGTTAAACTATGCTTAAAAAGTGGGGATTATTCATTGGTCCAGTCCTATTCCTTATTTTATCCTTGCTTTCGGGAGATATTATCTCTCCTCAAGCCGATGCAGTATTGGCTGTCGCTCTTTGGATGATTATTTGGTGGGTTTCTGAAGCAGTTCATATTGCGGTCACAGCGCTCCTTCCCCTTCTTCTTTTTCCATTGCTTAACGTAGCTGAGATGCAAGAAGTCAGTCAACACTATGGTAACCCTATAATCTTCTTGTTTTTCGGAGGTTTTGTCATGGCTTTGGCCTTACAAAAAGTAAACCTACATCGGCGAATAGCCCTAAACATTGTCAAACTAACCGGCACCAGTCCTGAAAGGGTGATCCTTGGCTTTATGATTGCTACTGCTTTTATGAGTATGTGGATAAGTAATACCGCAAGTACGGTTGTTATGTTGCCCATTGCACTTTCTGTCATTCAATTACTCATCGACGATGAAGATGGATTCACCAAAAAGGATAAAAACTTTGCACTCAACATGATGCTGGGTATCGCCATAGCTGCAAATGCTGGTGGAATTGCAACGATTATCGGTACACCACCCAATTCTGTTTTAATTGCCTTGCTCGAATCTGAATATCAAATTGAAATTTCATTTTTCCAATGGATGCAATTCGGACTCCCCTTCTCCATTGTCTTTGTAGGATTAGCCTATTTAGTATTGGTTAAATGGATATTTCCATGCAAGGGAATTCAGTTTTCTCGTTCCGCAGCATTGATACGTGAAGAAATAAAGAACCTCGGCAACATGACTCGTCATGAAAAGCAAGTGGCTATTATCTTTATCATCACCGTTGCTTTATGGATTTCAAGAGGATTTATTCAGAAAGCATTGCCCAATCTAGCCATTAACGACACACTTATTAGTATCTGCGGAGCAATAGCCATGTTTGCAATCCCCGCATCTTTTAAAAAACCTCAGTTTATTTTAGATTGGAAAGACACCGAAAAATTATCTTGGGGTATCCTCCTTTTATTTGGTGGAGGTTTAGCCTTGGCTAGCGGCATGAAAAGTTCTGGAATTGTTGATCTGGTCACCAATGCTATTGCAGCATCCAATTGGAGCATCTACCTCATTGTAACACTTCTCATATTACTAATGATTTTTATGACAGAATTGATGAGCAATGTCGCCCTCGTTACCGTTCTAGCTCCTGTTATTGCTGGAATTGCTATCGGAATTGATATTCCACTATTACAACTATTAATTCCTATTACCATGGCGGCGAGTTGTGCCTTTATGTTACCCATGGCAACTCCTCCCAATGCTATTGTCTTTGCAAGCGGCCATGTTAAAGTGAGCCAAATGGCTAAAATTGGGTTTATCTTAAACATCATTGCCGTTATCTTATTGATGCTTTACTATTTATTCGTAATCCCCTTATTTTTTGGCGAATAAATCTTAACTTCATGGCTCTTTCATTGAGTTAAAGAAACCGCTGCAAGAAACAGGCTATGAAAATCAAATTGCTCCTACTCTTTCTAGTGCTTGGGAAGCTGAGTTTTAGCTCAGACTTTCAAGATAATTTGCGGGACATATTGGAAAGCGATTCTCTAACGCGATTTAGAAAACTCGAGTGCATCCCCGGTATTATCTTGGAAAACAATGAGCAATTGACAAAATCAGAGCGATTAAGAGAAGCTTATGATGTGATCCTTGACTACGATGACCCAGACTTTACCTGGAAATGGTATATGGCCTATAACCTGGTAATCAACGATCAGAAGAACTATACTTTAGCCTCAGAGCAAGCATATAATCTCCTGGATACGGCTGATCATTATAAAATGACGCTTGGAAAGCAGACGTCTACTTCCTGCTTTATGATATACACCTCAAGTTGAACCTTCCTGACTTGGCCAAGTCAAATTTGAAAGATGCGTTGGACTCTGCTATCCGAGCTCAGGATAAAGAGGCAAGAACAAAAGCCAATTATGGGTAAATAATGAATGTCTTTATAGGTTGCTGAATGGGCAAATAACTCTTCTAACAAATCAGGTATGGATCGATCCAAGGCAGCATCAATTTGCGCTTGGTTAGCTCCAAAGCCAGCTCGAAGCATTAAATGTTGGACTTTCTTTCGGTTTGACAAGATAGTAACAAACTATTTTGAATATAAACGGGTAACCATAAATCTGGACAGGGTACTAAGTAAATGTAATAATAATCAGCAGAAAATCACAGCACCACAGCGTTAAACCGAAATTTGGTAGTTGCTGATGATCAAAAAAAGATAAAAAAAGTCTGCCATAATGCTGGACAGATTTCAAAACTTATTTGCAATGATAACCTCAATATTTCTTTCGGTAATCGAGCGACACAAAGTTGCGATAGTTGAAGCTACTAAATGATGTGTTTTCTTGCCCGATGCGCATTAAATACGCATAAAAAAAGCCGTCCCACCCTACTCATTTCGGCAAGACGGCTCATATTTTATATCGTTTCAATGACTAGAACTCACTCAACGTTTTATCGATAATCGCTACGCACTCCATCAATTGTTCTTTATTCATAACCAATGGTGGTGCAAAACGAATGATATTGCCATGTGTTGGTTTCGCTAACAATCCATTATCTCTTAGCTTCATGCAAATATCCCAGGCTGTTGAGCTATCTTCTGAATCGTTGATAACAACAGCGTTTAACAATCCTCTTCCGCGAACTAACTTAAGGAGATCATACTTCTCAACGAGTTTTTGCATTTCAAAACGGAAAGTCTCACCCAATTCGCGTGCATTATTCATTAAACGTTCCTCAGTTACTACCTCTAGCGCCGCAATAGCTACTTTTCCAGCAACTGGATTCCCTCCGAAAGTAGAACCGTGTTGCCCAGGCTTTATGACATTCATGATTTCATCATTCGCCAATACAGCTGACACGGGATAAGCTCCACCAGAAAGAGCTTTACCTAAAATCAAAATATCTGGTTCTTGATAAGTTGCTTGACGCTCACATTTATTTTCACAGTTACAAGTTCCGCAAACTGCTAATAAACTTCCTGTACGTGCAATTCCTGTTTGAATTTCATCCGCAATAAAAAGTACACCATGTTCATTACACAAGGCCTTTGCTTTTGCTAAAAAGTCTTCAGATGGCACGTAAACTCCAGCCTCACCTTGAATAGGCTCAACAAGAAACCCTGCTATATTATCTTCATTTAATGCCGCTTCTAGCGCCGCTGTATCGTCATAAGGAATCTTTATAAATCCTGGTGTATAAGGTCCAAAATTCTTCCGTGCATCAGGATCATTAGAGAATGAAATGATGGTTGTTGTCCGTCCGTGGAAATTATTTTCGCAGACGATAATTTTTGCTTCATTTTCTGGAATTCCCTTCTTTTCATAAGCCCATTTACGACAGATCTTAATCGCTGTCTCTACCGCTTCTGCACCAGTGTTCATTGGTAATACTTTGTCAAAACCGAAGTATTCTGTTACGAATTTTTCATAAACCCCTAAAACGTCATTATAAAAAGCGCGAGAAGTTAATGTTAAAGTCTCTGCCTGTGCGTTCATAGCGCCAACAATCTTTGGGTGACAATGTCCTTGGTTTACCGCCGAATAAGCTGATAAAAAATCATAATATCTTTTGCCTTCTACATCCCAAACATGAACGCCTTTTCCTTCTTTTAACACCACTGGCAATGGGTGATAGTTGTGTGCGCCATGTTTATCCTCTAATTGAATAAGATCGTTGGATGTCAATTTTTCCATAGTTTCCATAATTTATCTGATTAAATGATTCTATAATACCCTAACAAGGGAGAGCTCATCTCGGAGAGTACCCATCCTTTCCTCATTTGACCTATAACGGGCATATGGAGAGAAATCATCCAGAACAAAAGTAAAGAAAGTATTGACCAAAAAAAAACGCCTGCCGAAAAAAATTCGACAAGCGCTTTTTGCTATCTAATTGATTATTAAATCCGTTATTAAAATGAAATGGTTTACATTTCTATCTCTCCTCCAAAACTCAAGAATACACCGTTGTTTCCGCTTTCTTTTTTTAGGTTAGATTTGAAATTACTTTTTAAATTCTGTCCAGCAACTCTTTCTCCTGTTACCTCAAATTGGCAGTTATATTTAAGCGCCAAATCTTTCAATACACGCTTGGCCTCATTTATTACCTCTCCAGTTGACGAGCCTTCTCCAAATGCTTTTACGTTAATTTTCATGTTTATTTGTTTTAACACTACAAAGGTATCAGCTTCAAATAATTGGAATAATCAAAATAAAAATATTGACCTACAGCCAAACCGAAAACTTAAAACATAAAATACTAATAAACAAATACTTAAATTATTTTTAAATACAATACCCAAAATAAAAAATAAATTAATTTTTATTTATAGTCCAATAATTTTGATCAACTTTAAAGCGCAAGTATCCCTGTGAATCAAACAAGAAGAAACTCAATATGTAAAGGATGAAAACCAATCAAAACAAACATCATCTTTTTGATCTAATCAAATCGCTAACTAAAGCTGAAAAACGACAGTTTAAATTATACGTTGGAAGGATTAGTACGAATGATTCAGCAAAATATGTTGCGCTATTCGATATCATCGAAAAATCCAATAGCTACGATGAAAAGAGCATTATTGAAAAAACGGGTATCAATAAGCGGCAATTGTCCAATGTAAAAACCAACCTGTACGATCAATTGCTCACCAGTCTGCGCCTCACCCCGTCTCAACAAACAACACTTATTCGGATTCGAGAACAGTTAGATTTTGCAACCATACTTTATAATAAGGGACTGTACAAGCAAGCACTAAAACTGCTGGACAAATGTAAAAAATTAGCACTAACGAATGATGAAAATAATATTGCTTTTGAAATTGTTGAATTTGAAAAAACAATCGAAACGCAATACATCACCCGATCGCTTTTTTCAAGAGCAGATGATCTAGCTGTGACAGCTAAGGAATTAAGTGTCAAAAATGTTATCGCCAGCAAACTATCCAATCTTTCGCTTCAGCTATACAGCTTTTTATTGAAGAATGGATACGCCAAAAATGAATACGATACGCAGCGAACAAACACTATTTCACTTTACATTTGCCCGAGATTGACTTGAATAAGATCGGCTTTAGAGAGCAGTTATATTTAAATTTAGCCAAGCTTTGGTATAGCTTTATCATTCAAAATTTTCTATCAAGTTATAAATACGCTACCCATTGCACAAACCTATTCAACGAGCATCCGCGGATGCTTCAAGAAAATCCGGTTTTGTTTCTGAAGAGTTACAACTATTTATTAGAAGCACTTTACTACCTAAGATATAAAAGTAAATTTATCAATATCCTAGATGAACTCGATCAAAAGACCACAAACGACTTCCCGCATAACACCAATACGGAAACATTGCGTTTTTTATACCTTAATTACAACCGCATTAATCTACATTTCTTAAATGGAAGCTTCGAAAAAGGAGTTCAAGAAATACAATCATTAGAAGAGGATATTGAACAGTTTGATGGAAGGATTGACGCACACCACATTATGGTCTTCTACTATAAGTTTGCTTGTCTTTATTTTGGAAACGATGAGCATCTTAAATGCATCGAATACTTAGACCGCATTGTTTATAATAAAGAATTAGGTATGCGTGAAGTCTTACTTTGTTACACCCGAATATTGCGACTGATTTCCTACTATGAATCCGGTCGTGACGAGCGAATTGAATCCTCGATTAAAGACACCTTTAAATTCCTCCTCAAAATGGATGACCTACATCGTGTCCAAGCGGAAATTATTGTGTTTTTGAGAGACCTGAATAATATTTTACCGCATGAACTAACCGCAGCGTTTAAAAGATTGCACAAAAAGTTAAAAGCACTCGAAAATCACCCATACGAAAAACGTTCTTTTCTCTACTTGGACATTCTCTCATGGTTGGAGAGTAAAATCAATCATAAACCGCTCAAAGTAATTGTTCGTGAAAAAGCAAAACTCATGAAATAAACTATCTTTGCGGTCCTGCTATGGATACAGATGTTTATCAAACGCTAAAAACAACAAGCGAAGGATTCTACAAAGAAAAAGGTTCTAAGTTTCTTGCCTTTGCCATTCCTTGTGATTCGGTTGAAAAAGCTAAAACGCATATCGCAGACCTAAGAAAGGAACATCACAATGCCTGTCATGTATGCTTTGCATGGCGTTTTGGTTTTAATCAATATCAAGACCGTTTTTCTGATGATGGCGAACCTTCAAATAGCGCCGGAAAACCTATTTTTGGCCAAATACAGGCTTTTGATCTAACCAATACACTTATCGCTGTGGTTCGTTATTACGGCGGAACAAATCTGGGAGTGGGAGGATTAATACATGCTTACAAAACTTCCGCAGAAGAAGCATTAGAGAAGGCTGAAATTTTGCAGTGTTACGTCACAGAAACCATGCGCTTATTGCATACTTATGACGGTACTGGAATAGCTATGCAAATCTTACAGCAAGTTTCTGCTGAAATCATTGAACAGGGTTACCAAGCTCCAAACCCTTTCATAAAGTTTACAATACGAAAATCATTTATTGATCAACTCAAGCGTACGGTCGAAAACACTAAAAACATAACACTGGAATCAGTGAATTATTAATATTATGTCAGACTTTCATTTATTAGAAAAACTCGTTCAAATACAAGCACCTAGTGGTAATGAGGCGCCATTGAAAGACTTTATTGTAGATTACGTAACAACGAACCAGAGCCGATGGAAGTCAAAACCTCAGGTTTTTCATGGGAAAGGTTTTCAAGATGCGATTGTTATGGTTTTTGGAAAACCGACAACAGCCATTTTTGCACACATGGATTCGATTGGATTT
>Ga0255773_10004244_pt1 | contig 12241 bp, 12 predicted proteins | sample 011ome_17_FD_179971 | JGI IMG/M metagenome (GOLD analysis project Ga0255773, IMG submission 179971) | Coastal salt marsh microbial communities from the Groves Creek Marsh, Skidaway Island, Georgia - 011502XT metaG (version 2) | ecosystem: Environmental > Aquatic > Marine > Intertidal zone >...
CGTCAATATCTACGTTACCACCTGCTTTGATAGTATAATTCCCACCGCACTCGTGCGTAACGTTTCCACTTGTCTTCGTTGTTACATTACCAGTTGTGTCAATAGTAACATCACCACCAGTGACAACAATATTAATTCCTCCACCACCATCAACTTTTAAATCTACACCTACGCCACCGCCTGTCATAATTTTCAAGTCAGCACCGTAGTTTACTGTTTCCCCACCTGCAACATGCTTGAATGAATTTCCATCTGTGAAGATGTGGGCATCGTTGATTGTCTTTTGAATCATATCTGCATTTGGTTGCATCTCAATACCAGTACCAGTATGGTGACGGATGTTGATTCGTGCTGCACCTGGACTATCATCCAATTCTAGTGCGTGTCCACTTTCAGATACGATTGCTTTGTTGTATGGATAAACCGCTGCGTATGAGGAAGCGGGTTCATCAAAGGTAGAACCGTCTGGTGCAGTTAGTCCAGTTTTTCTTGCACTGTCTGCAACTGCTTGACCCGCAGAAGGTGTACCAGTAGAAGCACCTGGAGTACCCGCTGCGGTCAAAGGTACATTATCTTCTGGTGTAATTTCCGCTGGTTTGGTTCCGTCAGAAGGTACTACGGTTGATTTTGAAACTGGTCTATTCGCCAAAGGTTCAGGACCTTCATCGCCCAAGTCATCTGCCCAACCACCAGCACCCTTAGTTGGGATTACCCCCAAGACATAAGGTACTTGCGCTGCTTCTCCATCTTGGAAAAACCCAAAGACCCAATCCCCAATACGAGGTGGGTTAATCTGAGGATTTGGTGATGGTTCGTAAACGACAACTGCCCACGGCAACGAAGCAGTAGGTAGTTGTTCAACATTATCTGTATGCCATCCAAGGCAACGTACTTTGACACGACCTAGTTGTTCTGGGTCATCTCTCTGTACAACTCGCCCCATCCACCATATGAAACCGTTACGTCCTGGTAGTCTTTGATTCTGCATCTTGTTTTACCTTCTCATAATCTACATTATCTTTGAGGTGTTCAAACTTATCTACCAAACCTTGTCTACACAATTCTTCTAGTGACACACTAGGTAGGTCTTTTAGTTTCTGTTTGTTTTCTTTATTGCTCATTACTTAAATAGTTCGCCAGTTTCTTTAGTTTTAGGAACGTTATCTTTCATCCAATCATAGATTTGTTGTTGCAACTCTTTATTGTCAACTGGACGCTTACCCTCTTTCTTAACTGTTACATATGTAAAATCTTTAACAACCAATTCGCCAGCGGCAGTTTTAACTGGTTTACCGCTTGCATCCAAGAAAGGAATTGTGTTTTCTCTATTATTTAGAATGACAGCAACCTTACCATCTAGACCACGAGGAATAGAACCAGTTACGATTTGGTGCATTGTTTTTGCAGCACCAACGTGTGTTTTCAACATGATGTTATCTGGAACAACCCTTGCACGACCTGCGTTATTCTTAACTGCAACTGCATAGTTTGTTAGTACCCACACCAAATGTACATTGCTTGACTGATAACCAACACCTTCTAGTTTTGGTAGAACGTCTGTAATATCTTCAATATCTTTTAGAGTAACGTCAAAAATAATATTTGGAAGTCTATCTGCTGATACATCTGTTAGAAGCAAATCAAGAGACTTCTCTTTGATTCCCTTGTCTTTTACAAATGTGTGTAGTTTGAAAACGTCTTTACCATTACGCAAGTCTAGACCTTGAATCTCAGGATACTTATTTTTCAATTTAGCAATTTTTAGTAAAGCAACTTTCCACTCATCAACGTCACGAATTTTGTATGATGAACTATCCAAAAACTTTGAGATAGCAAACCCTTTACCAGAACCTGCACCGCCTGCTAGAAATACAACTTGTCCGTATTTCGCTCCGTTGTTAAACAGAATTAATTTTTCTTGTAGGTCTTGTGCTTCTTCTTGAGTGTTCACGACCCACTCTTTAAGTGATTTCATTTACTTTCTCCTTATGGTACTAAACTGTCAATCTTTTCTCTAGACGAATCTTTAACAACTCGGACGTTCTGTAAGTATTGTTCTTGTGTCCAGTTGTGATTAATTGCGGTAATCAAAGCGTTTCCACTAATCTGACTATCGTTTAAAAGTCCTTGGTCAACACCAACAGTAGCAGGTAGGTTTACATCAACCACATCACCAATCTTTCTATTAGTATTACCGTTCAACTCCAAGTCAATCTTCATGCCTTGCATCAAGTTTGCTTGAATTCTTTGTGTTTGTGCAAACTTCTCTACGCCACTTGGGTTTGGTTCAGACGCATCTGTAAATAGTAACTGTAAGTTTGCTTGAGAATTCGCAGTAGAAGACTTATACACTTTTTCAAACTTACTGCCCATTGGAAGATTTGGTTCCATAGTCTCAATCTTCTTAAACACATCTTTAACTGCTGTATCTACAAAAGCAACAGAACCTTGAATTGGGTCAAATGTAACTTGAGTGCTTGCGGTTCCACCACCAACAACTCTCTTCAAGTTATCGCCTTGGTCAATAATATTGTAGTTACGAATTGCTTGGTTATTTGCTGCAACATCATCTGCGCCACAAATGTTTTGACCTGTCCAAGTCAATTTTTCTCTTTGCTTAGAATCGACTTTAGGTTCGATTTCATCCATTAGAGATTGAACTGTTCTGAAATGAAAACCGTCAAGTCCTTCCCAAAACTGATAGTCTGAACCTTCACTGTACTTTGCAGATTGTGCAGTCTTTTTCATTTCGTTAATGATTCTCGTTGGAGACCATTGACTAAAAGACATTCGTCTTGGATTCTTAGTTTTTTCTACATCAAATTTCTTATCAACTTTTAGGTGTTGATTATATATCTTTTTAACTTCATCTGAAATAAGTTTACCGTCAAATCCAATGCTTATCGGATTTGTAATATTCTTGAATGCTTCCTTAGACATAAAGTGAAGCACATATGCTTGTGTTAAGTTACCAGTGGAAGCACGACCTGAAACTTTATAAACTTGAAACTCATGGTCAATTGTTTGGTCTGCACCTGGCGTTTCTATTTTAATGCTGAGAAATTCTTCACCACTAATTGGTGTTTGTTCAATCAAACCAGAAGAGTCAGATATCATTAGAGTACCGTGTAAAAACGGTTTATAGATATCTTCATAAATATGCATCTCCACCATGATACCAGTAACATCAACAGGTGTACCAGTACCATACTGTGGTTTGATTTTAATTTCGTCAACGAGATAGTCACTCGCCCTTTGCATTCCTGCTGACATATTATACTATTACCTTATCTGGGTTCAATAAGTCTTTTAACTCATCAACAACTTGGGCAACATGGATTGGTTTAAGAAGACGGATAGTTCTATTTTTGTTATTCAATTCTTCTTCATAAACAATGTTGGAAACTTCCCTACGTTCATCTGCTGGGATGCTCAACCATTGATTATAGTCAACCTCTACTCCCCTTACGGTATCTTCGTAATGATGTGTTGCTTTTAACGTAGCAATTTTATATTGTCCAAACTGCATAGAACCTTCTAATGTTGTTCCATCGCTTGAAATCATTACTGTATTTGCTTGTTCGCCCTTTTCGAAAGACCCTCTAGTTTGGTCAATTCCAATACGACCAGTTGAAGGATTCCATTGAAGAACAATGCCTTCTGCACCAGAAGTTACGCCAACAATCTTTGCGCCAACTTTAATGTCACCACTAAATGAGTTGGTATTTAATGTCACGCCCTTATACTTCTCATTCACATAGTTTGAGAATGTTTGATAGTCCATACCCACATCCCAACGTCCGTCAGGTGTAGTATTCATCATCATAACAATCCAGTGAAGACCTGCATCATCGTAATACTTATCTGCAATCATTTCTGGGGTATCCCCTTCTTGCAAATCGTATCCGTAAAAGATGCGTCCATCATCACGCAATATTTCTTTAATTTTGTTTCTCACCATAATGTTGGTAAGAACCTTCTTTTGTCCTTGCAAGTTATATTGAACTTGTGGATACTTTAGAAAAAATCTGTTCTTCTTAGATAGCATATTTTACCCCCTTAAAATGGCATTGCGCCATCAAGACGTTCTTTAGTGAGGTAAGAAGTCTCTTTGAAGTTTAATGTTAAGTCGATTTCCGCAGGTGAACCATCCTCAAATTGTGCGGCAACACCAGAACCAGAACCGTTAACGTTCATTCCAGTTAGGACTGCCTCACAGAATCCACCGTAGAATCCTTTGTCGCCTGAAATGTTAATTGAGAATACAGACGGAACATCGAAAATTGCTTGTCCAGTACCTGCTTTAAAGTTTGGGTGCATGTGATATTTTAGTTTATTGATAGCACCGATAACCCCTGCGGATTCTCCCGCATTGCGAGGGAAGAATTTAAACGAGAAGTTGAACTCACGGAAACCAACCCCTTGGAACATAACTTCCATGTGGTTGTTATATGCAGTACCCGTCTTCTTGTAGACGGATGCTTTAAGACCAGAAAGTCCAGTAAAAGATTCTATTGCCCCACCAGCAGTATCCGCACCTGCTGCCGCTGCTCTTACACCAAACTCTTTAAGTCCATCCATAAAGTTATCTGATTGATATGCCTTGAGCATATTCGACATTTCAGTTTCTTGGTAGTTTGCAGTGTATTGCATCTCAATCTGTTGTGGCAGATAGAAACGAATATTACCTAAACCAAAGGTCAAAGAACCAGAGATGGGTTTATTCTTTACATACGAATTGTTGGGGTTCAACTGTGGTGTAAAGGTAATACTAGGTCCGTTGTGTCCAATCGGAAACTGAAAATTAGGTGCTGCAAACTTACTGCCAAAAAGTTTTGACAGTGGGGCAGCAATTTTTGCGGCAAGGTTTAACGCCATGGGAATCCTCTGTTTGTTGTCCTAATAAATAAGGTGTAGTGTTCCATATATTATTTATAAACTATTTATAAGGCGGTTGAGAATTATGGCGTATAAGGGTAGGTATTCTCCTCAGAATCCACAAAAATACAAGGGAGACCCCACAAAAATTATCTATCGCTCTCTATGGGAGCGTAAGTTTATGATATATTGCGATACCAACGCCAATGTGTTGGAATGGGCAAGTGAAGAAGTAATCATCCCATACAGAGACCCTACTAGCGGAAAGAACCGCAAATACTATCCAGACTTCTGGGTCAAGTATGTAGACAAAGAGGGTAAGATTGCTATTCGTCTGATAGAAGTCAAACCGAAAAGACAACTCCTAGAACCAGACCCTAAGAAGAAGTATAACACACCTACAGGTCGCTTGTCAACAAAATATGTCAGAGAAGTTAAGACTTATGCAGTGAACCAAGCAAAGTTCAATGCAGCAAAAGAGTTTTGTCTAGACAGAAAGTGGCAGTTTCAGATTCTAACAGAAGACCATTTAACTTAGACGTATAAATAGATATAGCAATCTAACTATAGGCAACGGACTAATTAATGGCAGCATCATATGTGTTTAACGACATTCTCTTGGACGGGGTTCGCTCTGGGGTTATTCCAGCACGAACTAAAAAAGCAAGAGAGTGGTATCGTGACAAAGCAAAGTCTACGAGGGTTACTCAAGGTAAACTTTTGAGTGACGCTGAACGTATGCGTAGTCGTGTACTACCTGGTACAATGATGATGTTCGTATACGATGCGAAGACTAAAAAGAAACTCCCATACTACGACAGATTTCCACTCACAATTATTGTGGACACTGCACCTGGTGGTTTTGTTGGTTTGAACTTGCACTATCTACCTCTAGCACAACGTGCGAAGTTGATGGATGCCTTATACTCAGTTGCAACAAATAAAAAATATGATGATAAGACTCGCCTTGCGTTAAACTATCAAACACTAAAGGGTGCAGCAAAGTTTGCAGCGTTCCGTCCGTGTTTCAAACGCTATCTAAGCAGTCAGTTGCAAAGTAAATTTTTATACGTCAATCCATCGGAGTGGGACATTGCACTTTTCTTACCAGTTGAAAACTTTAAGAAAGCAAGCAAGTCTCAAGTATGGAAAGATAGTATGTCAATGTTTTAAGCAGAGGGAAAACAATGAATATTGATTCATTCAGAGCAATCACCCACGGAGGATTCCAAAAAGCATCCCACTTCCAAGTGGAGATTCATGCCCCCTCACGAGTGGGTATGATGCCAGGTACAAATGCCGCTGGTCACATGTATGTGCGAGAGTGTAACATACCTGGTCGTAACATGGCAACATCAGAAATCAAATACGGTACTGCACCAACAACAAAGCAAGTCTATAACTCAATCCCAGCAGACTTTACCGTCACCTTCATCTGTGACGCTGGAATGGAGTTGTTCTCATATTTCAAGAAGTGGCAAGATATTATTCATAACCCTATTACTGGTACACTTGCATATCCAGACGATTATAAGGGTACTGTTGTTGTGAGTGCTTTGGATACTTTGGGTTCTGTTAGATTCACCCAAACAATGTATAACGCATTCCCTGAGAACGTTGCGGATATTAGTATGAGTTATTCAGATGACCAGTTTGCTACTTTCCAAGTAACATTCTCATACACTGAATCCACTACGTCAAATACAAGTGGAATAGTACAAGCACTACTAAACAGATTCGGTGGAAGTGGATTGTAACTGACATATATAGTATTGTATAACTTTTATTATTTTAAAGGATGGAGATAAAATGGCATTACCAAGAATTGATTTGCCCCTATACGAAATGACTATACCATCAACTGGTAAGACAGTGAACTATAGACCATTTCTAGTCAAAGAAGAAAAAATTCTTCTTATGGCATTGGAGGGTGGAATTGAAGAAGAGATTCACAAAGCAACACTACAGATTATTCAGAACTGTGTTGATGATGTGGATGTTGATGTACTACCGTCATTCGATGTTGAGTGGATATTCCTAAACATTCGTAGACGTAGTATCGGTGAAACAACAAAACTGAGATTTAGACATACCGAAGGGAAGAACCGTAAAGGTGATGAATGTGACCACGTTCAAGAAGTTGTGGTCAACCTAGAGGAAGTCGAAGTGGTTGGTGATATTAAACCACCAATCATTATGTTGACAGAAAACATTGGCATGAAGATGCGTTATCCTTCAATGAAGGAAACCCTCGCACTTGAACTTGAACATAAAGGGAAACTTGATAGAGTCATGGGAACCGTTGTTCAATGTATCGAAATGATTTTTGATGGGGATGATATGTTCCCTGCGAAAGACAGTACGAAAGAAGAACTTACGCAGTTTCTAGAAAACTTGAATGCGGAACAATTCGGAAAACTTCAAGACTTCTTTACTAACATGCCTAAGTTGAAAAAAGTGATTAATTATAAATGCGATAAGTGTGGCGAAATAACAAAATATCCAGTACAAGGATTATCAAGTTTTTTCGTCTAGTGTTGGACCAAAATAAATTGAAAAGTATGTACGAAACAAACTTTGCCATGGTTCAACATCACAAGTATTCGCTAACGGAAATTGAAAACATGATGCCTTGGGAACGAGAAATCTATGTTGGAATGCTAATTAATACTGTCAAGGAACAGAATGAAAGAATTAGGGAACGTCAAGCGAAACGCAAATAAGGCAAAGACAAAGAGAGAACTAGATGGCAAGTTTAGATAACACAATTAAAGCACTGCAAGAGAAGCAGTTTCAAGAGTTTGCATCTCAACAAGATAAGCGAACACGAGAACTATTGCAGGCGATGGAAAAGCAGACCAAGCAAATGTCTGGCGACAGCATGGCATACATGGATGCTCTAAAAGATGTTATCGAAAAGTCTGGTAAAAAATCCTCTCATCAACTAGGTGAATCTGTAAAGCAGATTAAAGACCTACAAACAATCCTTAAAGCACAAACCGATATCGCAGAGCAAGACCGTCAAACGATTGAAGCAGCGATGAAGGCAACGCAAAGACAACTTGAGGATAAAACCACAAGTAAGTTCCTTGGACAAATCAAAGATAAACTAAGCGAGAATGCTATTGATATCACATCAGTGGTTGCTGGTGTTACTGGTAACTCACCAATGATGACAATGGCAACCAAGTATGTTCTCGACAAACGTAAGCAAGCAAAAGAAGAACGTACTGCTAAGAAAAAAGCAGAAGGTGAAGAAGCACTTGCACGACTAGTCAATCTAGAATCTGCACTCCAATCCAAAAAGAATGCCAAAGAAGAAGCATCTATTATGAAAGAGACTGCTTCAAGTGGCGGTGGACTTGGCGGTGGCGGTGGTATTGAACAAGTCGGACTTGGCGAACTCACTGTATGGAATGAACTTCAAGCAGAAACCCTAGAAGAAATTCGCAACATCCTAAGAGACCAATTCGTGTCTAACGAAAAGTGGATGGATAACCAACTTACTGCTTCTCGAAATGATGAAGAGAATCGCAGAGAACAAGGTCGCCAACAAGCAGCGATGATTGCAGCGATTGAAGGACTTGAGATTAATGGTGGAACCGCAGAGTTTGAAACTGGTGGTGAAGGTGGATTCCTCAGTGGTATTGCGGATTGGTTGAAAACTGGTTTCGCAGGTGCAATGGGTGGAATTGGTTTCGGTGCAATTTCTGGTGCTATGGGTACTGCACTTAGAGCATTACCTGTAGTTGGTACTATTGCTACTGGTCTTGGTATGGCATTGAAAGACGGATATGATATTGCATCCGCTGCTTTCGATGATGATATCACAACAAGCATTCAAGGTGAAGATATTGGTGGTGTCACTGGTTCTGCATTAGGTGCAGTTATTGGTGGTGCGCTTGGTTCGGTTGTTCCTGGTATCGGTACTGTTGTCGGAGCAGCAGTGGGTTCTATTGTTGGTAATATGGCAGGTGATTTTATTGGTGGATGGGTATCACCAAACTATGACCAAGTATTTGCAGATAGCATGACGAAGATTAATGCAACCAAAGAAGCACTTTCTGCGTCAATGACAAACCTAGACAATCTACTACAAACTGGTGCAATCTCACAAGAAGAATATGACGCTCAAGCAGCACTCATTCGTTCTCAACAAGCATTGAATGCACAGTATGAAGCAGAGGCAAGAGAAGTAGAAGCAAAGAATGCCTCAAGAATGGCATTGGGTCAACAGTACAATAACCTCGCAAATACTATTAAACAAATGGAAGATACTGGTCTTACTGTTTCACAAACAATGTATGACCAACTAGAGACACTAGAGACAGAATACAATGCCGCCAATGATGCATATGAGCAAGCAGCGGCAGACCTACAATCAAAAGTAGACCCAACATGGTACCAATCACTTAGCGCAACTATGATGGCAGGTTGGGAATCATTGCAAAATGCGGCATCATCTGCATGGGGAACAATGACAGATGCATTCGATAGCGCAAAGGGTTGGTTCGCAGGAAAGATTGCAGCACTAGATGAAGCATTTGGTATCTCAGAAGGTGTTCAAAATGCAGTTTCTTATGTCGAAGAAAAAGCAGCGGCATTAGCAACAACCGTAACAGAATCCGTTGCAACTGCAAGGGCAGTGGTTGTAGAAAAAACTCAAGAACTACTTGAAGATGCACAAGAAGGTTTAGCAAACGCAACTGCGGCAGTAGCAGAAGGTGCAAAAGAAATTGCACAAGCAACCGATGCAGTAGTAACAGAACAACTCGCAAAACTCAATCTTGACGATGAATATCAAGCAGTCAAAGATACCGTAAGTGAAACAGTCGAAGCAGCGCAAGAACGTTTGGTTCAAGCAACCGAAACCGCAAAACAAGTTGTACAAGAACTTGGCGAAGGTGCAGACCTATCAGATGGCATTGACATGTCAGACGTTAAAGCAATCGCAGGTAATGCTGGTGAGATGATTGTCGATGGTGCAAGTGCAGCGGCAGAAGCAGTTGGTGAGGCAGTTGGCGAAAAACTTGAACAAGCAGATGCCCTAGTTACTAGTGGACTTGCACAAGTTGGACTTGACGATGAATACGATGCCGCTAAACAAGCAGTTGCGGAAACTGGTGCGGCAGTTGCAGAGAGTGCAACCGAAGCGGCAGAATTCGTTGCAGAAAAAGCAACACAAGTAGGTCAAGCACTTGGTGAACGTGCAGAAGCAGCATCTGAATGGATTGAAGGTACTTGGGATTCTTGGTTCTCTGACGAAGAAGAACGTCTACAAAACGAAAAACTTCGTAATGATGAACAAGAAGAAATGCAACAAGAAGTTATTGATGCATTGGAAGAAACTGTCAAGGGTGTCGAAGAACTAGAATTATCAGATAGAATTGGTGGATGGTTTAGTTCATGGTTCGGTGATGATGAGCAACAAGTTGGTACTGCAAGAGGTAACGTAGCAGATAACGTTGCCGCTGCTCTACGCCCAGGTAATGCATATACTCCAACCGAAGTTGATTCTGGTACCGCATCAACACGAAGAGATGCACTTGTTCGTGAGATGGATACACAAGGTATTACTGACCCCAATGAACGTGCAGCGATTATGGCGCAAGCACACCATGAGTCTGGTGGATTCACAAGAACAGAAGAGAACTTCAACTACTCTGGCAACAGACTATTCGAACTTTATGGTGCAGGTAATAAATATGGTAACCGTGTACGTTTCAACTCAGTAGATGAAGCAAACGCACTAGTCTCACAAGGAAAAAGTGCAGTTGGTGACGTTATCTACGGTGGACGTATGGGTAACACCGATGTTGGTGACGGTTTCAAATACAGAGGAAGAGGTGCTTTCCAATTAACAGGTCGTGACAACTACAAACGAATTGGTGACCAGATTGGTGTTGACTTAGAATCAAATCCAGAACTTGTTAATGACCCTGAGATTGGTGCAAAGGTTGCACTAGCATATTACAACTCACGAGTCGATAGAGATGCCGCACGAAGTGGTGATATTGACGAAGTTTCTAAAGACATTAACGGTGGTAGTGTTGGACTACAAGACAGAAGAGACTTGTTTGCATCTTACCAACGTGAGGGTGTTCCTTCATTGTCTGCAAGTGGTGAACTAATGGACAGTCAACGTTCATTGGATAGTGCAGTGGCAGATGCAAGTACAACTCCTGCGCCAGTAGTTATTGCTAGTGGCGGTGGTGGCGCACCTATGGTTCCAAGCACACCACAAAGTGGTGGACAAGTTGCGTCTGGAAATCCTACTGGACGTTTGACACCAGAAGAAATTCAAATCATGTACGGTGTAGGTACCATAAGTTAATAAAAAAGGGGGACATTAAGTCCCCCTTTTCTTTGTCCGAGTTTTACTCTGCGACACTCTTTCTAGTTAGTAGTTTAGTCATCTTCTGCCAACTTAGCAAAGTAGGACATGGTATCATCCTCATCATCTACTTCTACTGACTCAGCAGTTTTAGGTGCAGGTGCAGACTTAAATTGAGGTTTAAAGTCTTCCACATCTTCCTCAACAGATGCAGTGTTTACACTTGCGGTAGTTGACACGCCTAGAACTTTATCCAAACGTGCTTTTAGTTCCTCGTAAGACTTGAAGTTCTTAGCATCAAGGAATTCTGTTAGTGAGTATTGTGTTTTCCACAAACCTTCAAGTGCTTCATCGTCACCATCCAATAGCGCAGATGGAGAATCGAATTCAGACTTGTCATAGTTACGATAACCCTCTACTTGACGAATCTTCAACTTGAAGTTAGCACCTTCCCAAAAATCAAATGGGTTAACTGGTGACTCATCTTCAAACTGAGGGTTCATTGCCTCAGTAATCTTGTCAAAGATTTTCTTACCAAACTGATAGAGGAATACCTTACCCTCATTTTCAGGATGCTTGGGGTCAGAAACAACTACGATGTTCGCAATGTACTTGAGTCGGCGTTTCTGCTTACGAGCAATTTCCTTGTTTGCTTCTACGCCAGAATTCCATAGTTTAGAGTTGTACTCTGAAACTGGGTCTTGCTTACCAATAGTTGTGAGAGAGTTTTCGATGTACCATCCACCAGGACCTTGGAACCCATGGTCAAAGACACGAACCCATGGTAGGTCTTCGCCTTCTGGTGCTGGAAGAAATCGGATTACTGCGTAACCGTTACCCGCTTTGTCTACGTCTGGTTTCCAGAAACGGTCTTCGGTTGATTGACCACCTTGTGCAGGTGTTGATTGCTTTTCTAGTTCTGCTTGCAGTTTAGCGAAAGAACCAGAAGATTTTTTAAGTGATGCAAAAGACATATGTATTCTCCTTTGTATTGCATTGTTTACTGTATTGCTATGTTTACGATTTATC
>Ga0255773_10004247_pt1 | contig 12239 bp, 12 predicted proteins | sample 011ome_17_FD_179971 | JGI IMG/M metagenome (GOLD analysis project Ga0255773, IMG submission 179971) | Coastal salt marsh microbial communities from the Groves Creek Marsh, Skidaway Island, Georgia - 011502XT metaG (version 2) | ecosystem: Environmental > Aquatic > Marine > Intertidal zone >...
CCTGGAATTGTCCTGATCTCTTTCCTGCATTGGTCGTTCTAGCCGCGGGAATAGAGGGGGAAAGTATTATCCATGGTGTAGACCGATTGAAACACAAAGAAAGTGACCGTGGCGCCGTTTTGCAAGCGGAATTTGCCAAACTGGGCTTATCCATTAAGATCGAAGGTAATCAAATGACGATTGTTGGAACAGGTAGCCTTCAATCCGGAGAAATCCACTCTAACAATGATCATAGAATTGCTATGGCAGGGGCTATTGCTGCAGTGTTAACTCCTCAAGGAATAATTATAGACGGAGCCGAGGCTGTTAATAAAAGTTATTCAGAGTTTTGGAAAGTAATCCTTTAAGAATTAAACATTCGTTTAATTCAATTATTTTTAGCCTCCACTAACGATATTTAATCAACGATTACATGGGGTGCAAAATCAGTAAAGTTCGACTTGTTTTATACATTTCACTCATTCCTTTATTGGTCATTTTATATCATTTGTTTTTAGCTCAAGAGGATTATCAACTTGAACAAATACATCTTAACCTCGACGATAAAGCCTATGATAGATTGGCAGACATTCGTGACAGAGCGATAGACAAAGGCTATTTGGAGCGTGAAGATGATGACTATGTGCCTGCTGATTTAATTTATCAGAGCCAGGTTAAAGAGGGTGTGGTTCGATTAAAAGGAGATTGGTTAGATCATTTAGATGATGATAACTGGTCTTTTCGGGTTAAATTGGATGATCCGATGCAAGATGGGCTGAAGATCTTTAGTGTTCAAAATCCGGAATGTCGAGGACACTTAAAGGCTTATGTCTTCTACAATATAATGCGTGAAAATGGTATTGTTTGTAACCAATTTCGTGTAGTTGAATTGATCGTTAATGGAGATTCATGGGGTGTCTACTTCTTAGAGGAGCATCTAACCTCACGAATGATCGCTACAAGTAATAAACCGGAAGGTGTTCTTTTGAAATACAACGATCAGTCTTTCTTTGAAGCCTCCATCAAAGAGGAAAGTACTAAAGGTTTAGTTGAGAATGCAAAAATCAAGGTTTATGGGGATTTAAAGAAGTCAGACAGACATGGATATGAACTTCAATTAGCTAATCAAATTTTGAGAAATTACCAGAAACAAACTGATTCGGTTTATCGCTATTTTGACCCAGAAGTAATGGGACGATTTTATGCCTTATGTGATTTAACAGGTGGATATCACGCGATGGGCTGGACCAATATGCGATTCTATTTCAATTTTGAAACAAAACAGATGGAACCTGTGGCTTATGACCCGTATCCAATTATGGATTGGGGAAAACCATATTTAGGAGCCCATTATTCAACCTATGAGAATGATCCGCTCGATGTGAAAAGCATGATTTATGCGGCATTAAAGAACGAACGTATTAATTTTTATTACAATCAGTATTTGAACAAGTACTTAAAGAATGGGGTGATGGAAGATTTTCTAGATCGACATCATAGCGAACTCGAATTCCTGGAAAATGAATTGCAGAAAGAGTTTGGAAGTTATTCGTTTGATCAACAGTTTTTTTTAGATCAAGTAGAGGGAATTCGACAAGCGCGGAAATGATGAGAAAATTCATTTTTATTGTTTTAATTATCATTAATGCAGGATCAGTTGCAGCACAAGATCCTATTCCGACAGTTGATCTTTCCTTAATGAAGTACGGTTTAAAAGATAGTTTAACGAATGACGTTATCTTACCAGCTAAATATGATTATATCACCAGTTTTTATGAAGGTTATGCAATTGCAAGAAATGATCGAAACTATGGTTTAATCGATAAAAAAGGTCAGGAAATATTATCCTTGAATTATCAAGAATTTAAACGTGTATCATCGACTTGTTTTCGTGTGAAGCAGGCAGAAAAATATGGCTTATTAAATTCAGATGCATCTATAGCGTTGCCCTTGGTGTTTAACGACCTTCACATAATCAATGAATCCGCTCTTGTCCATAATGGGCAGTATTGGGGTGTAATTGACCTATCTGGTAATATCCAGCTCCCTTTTGTTTATGACAGCATCCTGACGGAGAGAACAAATCATGGACAAGCCTATCTGGATGTTAATTTTATTAAGGTTATTGAAAATCGAATTATGGGAGCAGTTAACATTCAAAACGAACCTGTTTTTCCTTTTGAATTAAAGGCTCAGGAAATTAATCAATGGAATGATTCGATAATTTGGGTGAAAAATGAAAAAGGGGAGGAGGGAATCCTATCTATTGGCCTTGATACTATTTTAAGTTTTGGATATTTTGAAAGTATTATGCCCATCAGTAATGGATTATTTGGAGTAGAAAATCAAGGTAAATATGGATTTATGGACCTTAACTTTGATACAGTGATTACTATGCAATTTGATCAAGCCTTATCTTTTCAAAACGGTCGGGCAACAGTTCAGCGGAATGGTTATTGGGGCATGATTGATCAGGAGGGTGACACTCTGATTTCTTTCTTATCAAAAGATCCCATTATATTTCAAAATGGCCTGGCTGTTCTGAGAACCGAAAGAGGCAATGGCTATACACTAATTAATGAAAAAGGTGATATTCTTAACCGTTTACGTTTTGATGAAGTAATTATGTCGCCTGAATTGGTATTGACTAAGCTAGATGGTTTTTGGGGCGCCCTAAATAAGGACGGAATAATGGTTATTCCGTTCGAATATGATGAGATGATGGTAAAGAGAAGCTATATCGTTGTTGTTAAGGATCACTTACAAGGTCTCTTTAGCGCGAAAGGAGAACGAATCTTAAAAGCGGAATATGAATTCATTTACCCAACCTTTGATGATCCTTATATCATGGTGAGGAAATTAGACAAATACGGTTATGTCAATCACGATGGTAAAACGGTAATTCCTATTCGGTATGAAAATGCGCGAAATTTCCGTTTTGGAAGAGCAACGGTTTTATTGAATGACGAATCATATGAGATTAATCGTTCGGGTGATAATTTTGGTATTAAAAACACGGAATAAAAAAAGAGCCATTTGTATATTTCAAATGGCTCTCAAGAAAGATAATAATTACACTTTATGATTACTTGGCTAAAACAATTGTCGTTTTATCACCATCACCATAATCAGCAACAAGTGTTAAATTTTCTTTTGTAAACTCTTCAATCTTCAAATAAGTAAGTTCTGAAGGGTAGTCTGTATCTCTTAATTCTAATGAAGTACCATATCCAGCTACTCTATATTCCATCGCATACGAATCGGATTCAGAACCTGAAACCTCAGTTAAGACCATATCACAAAACTCATCATCCTTTAGTTTGCAATTGTTAAAAAGCATGGTCATGCTGTAACCGTCTTCGATATACTCCTCAGAAGCGCCATCCCAAGTATCCATCCAACTTGTAACATTCCATGTACCATCCAGTTGTTTTACTGCTTTTTGATTTTTGTTACATGCAACCGCAAGCACAGCTATTGCAACAATCATTAATATTTTTTTCATCTTTTCAAGCTTTAAAGTATAAGCACTAAGATAATATTAGCTAATAATCTGGCAGTTATTTTACCATAATAAATTAATTCATTCACCTTTTTCAAGCATTATCCGTATCTTTACCGCGAAAACTGATTCTTAATAGCACTTTTGATTGAACACAGATCGTTAGTTTATCTGTAACTTTCTTAATCATTTCCACTTTATTGAATCAACTTAATTACTGCTCTATTGTAGCAGACCATCAGTATCATCAACCCCTGCGTGATGTTTTCATTTATTTTTAGTTCAGGGATAATTAAACAGCAAAAAAAGCATGGCCGACAGTTTTGGTAAAAAACAAAAAGAAAAAAAGAAAGCTCAAAAACGCAAAGAAAAATTAGCGCGTAAAGAGGCAAGAAAATCCGAAGAGAAAAGCGGAAAATTAGACGATATGATCGCCTATGTCGATGAGTTTGGTAATATCGTTGATACGCCGCCAGATGAAACAAAAAAGAAAGAAGAAATCAAAGCTGAAGATATCGAAGTAGCTATTCCAAAATCTGAAAACGTGCCTGTAGAGGATCTGTTATTAGAAGGAAAAGTAACCTTTTTTAATGATGATAAAGGATACGGTTTTATTAAAGATCGTGATTCACAAGAATCTTATTTTGTACACATGAATAATTGCCTTCAACCAATTGTAGAAAACGATCGCGTTGAGTTCGGGATTGAACCCGGACAAAAAGGAATGCAAGCTGTTAATGTCAAGAAAGTGTAAGTTATTATAATTCATTCATAAAAAAAGACGCAGTTTTCGACTGCGTCTTTTTTATATGTATAAACTTGAATATTCTATTTAGGATATAAAACGCAAGTTTTTTCGTAAGTCAGTGAGCCTGAATAAGAAGTCCCTGATAAATAATCGCAATTTATTTCTGCTTCTTTCGGTGTGTTTCTTAAGTCGCTGTCTGTAACATACGAATCGTAAGGTTCGTCTAAATTGGTATAGGTAAATTGGCAATTATAATCTCTAGCACATTATGTCAACACCAAAGCAAAGGCTGCGCCTGCTAAAATTTTTCTTTTCATAGTTGATTTTTTTTTCTAAAATAATCAATAATCAATTCACTTCAAGGTTTTTTTGTATGATCATTTTTTCTGTGTTAATTGTAAATTTCAATACTACGAATCGATTTAATTGTATCTTGTCAAAAATAAATTTATACCATGAAAAAATTATTGACACTTTCTTTATTCGGATTGGCATTGACAATGAACGGCTGTAAAGAATCTGGATGTACTGACACTTTTGCAGACAATTATGTTGCCACTGCTGAGTTAGAAGATGGTTCTTGCTATTACGGAATAGACCTTGTTTTCTATTTCAATGAAGCGCGTGCTGATTATTATTATGATAATGACGCTTATTCGCCAATGCATGTTGTGATAAACGACACGGATGTGGGTGCAGTTAACTGGTATTTTCCGTATGAAGAAGCTCCAACCTGCAATGAAACAGTCGGTACGGTAAATCATAAAATAGAATTATCCAGTAAGATTGAAAATATTAAGGTTGAAATTGTTGATCAACTAGGTAATTCATTTGGATCTGAGTTTATAACGCTTGCATTATCTGATGGAGACTGTCAGGCGATCTTATTTTAATAATTAATACTCTCAAATATCAAAAAGAGCTTTCCCGGAAAATGGAGGGGATAATCCGATTTTACCCGGAAGAACAATTGTTTTCCTACACCCTCAGCTTTGCTAAGATTGACAGACACACGAAAAGGATTTTTTTCCTTGCTCCATGCTCCGTTATTCCAAAACTCAAATAATGTCAACCAATAAATTCGTTCATCCCATTCTTCAAAATAGGCGAGGTCTGGATGTAATTTTAATTTAACTTCTTGATATAGCTCCTTGATACAGTTGTTGTCATGAATACTCAATTGAATACGTCCTTTATAATTGGATCCCTCTTTGATATGAGCGTCGAACAATTCGTACTTCAATACTTCGTTATCTATATGGTCTGGATCTCCAGTATACTGGCTTGGCGCTGAGCATCATCCCCATCTTTATAGCCGATTTCTACATAACCTATTTTCTGATGATTACTGAAATTACTCCATTCGTTTTTCTCCGTATAGGTTAGATCTGCTCATGAGAAAAGGGCATTTTTATATTCACCATTGGTTATAGAAGTGCCAGAAAAACCAGTTTGAAAAAGAAGTTCTTCTGTTTGTTCGCCACAATCTAAGTCACAGTTTATGCTTTTCTTTTTACAACTGAAGAAAAACAACGTAAGAAAACAAAAAATAATAGAAGAAGTCCGCATACTGAGCTTTTTTGATTTATATCATCTAAAGATATCAATTATAATAGTTAGGAGTAAAGCCTTGTTTACCAAAGGTTAATCGATGTTATTAAAAAAGAAATGTTAACGATACTCATGCCTTTATAGTTCGAATTGTGATAAATAGACTATCTTTGACCCATCAAGTTAATTCTAAGTGTATTGAATTTGAGACTTTATTGGTGATTAAAATTCTAAATCAATCATCAACAACTTCCTTATCATTTAACAGGATTACCATGAAACGGCATGAAGTCTGAAAGCATCAGATGTTTCATGCACCTGGATTGCAAAAGTTGCGATTCATTAATGAAAAATAAGGACATCAGAAGAACAAGCATTTCTGTTATAGGAAAAGGTTCAAAACTCGATTTTAAAACAATCACGTTAGGAAACATTCTACAACTTCAGCTTAATCAAATGAATCAGTATTGATTCCGACATCTTTAAACATGTCCTAAAAAACTATTGTGTCCATTATAGATGACACAAACTATTATGAGTTATAATCAATCTACTAATAGACTCTCGTCGTCTCAAAATAAAAGCCGGAAACATCCGCAGCAGAATAAGCCTAAACGTAAACAGAAGTCAACTATTAATCCGAATCGCTTAATTCAAGCGGCAGAATTACAAGAAGTAAGAAAATATACGCCAAGTATCAGTTTTGCTGAAATGAACCTTCATGCGCATCTGAAGTCAAATATTGATGCCATGGGTTTTGTTAATCCGACAGAAATCCAGGAAAAAACATACAAGCAATTGATCCAAAAGCAGGACATGATTGGTGTCGCGAATACAGGAACTGGTAAAACAGGTGCTTTTTTGATTCCGATCATCCATAATTTACTTGATCAAAATAAATCAAGGTTTAAAACCTTAATTATTGTGCCAACGCGAGAGTTAGCATTACAAGTTCAGGATGAATTTAATAAGTTGAGTAAAGGCCTAAAATTGAGATCGTCTTGCCATATTGGCGGAACGAATATTAATACAGACTTGAAACGCTTAAAGCAACATAACGATTTTATTATCGGAACGCCTGGACGTTTGCTTGACTTAATCAATAGAGGAAGTATCAAACCGGCGCAAATTCAAACGCTAATTCTAGATGAATTTGACCGTATGTTGGATATGGGTTTTATTAATGATATCCGCAAAATCGTGCGCGGAATGAAACAAAGGGATCATACCTTATTGTTCTCGGCAACGATGGATCCAAAGCAAAAGTCTTTAATCCAAGAGATCGTTCCAAATGCAATTACCGTTGCAGTGAGCAAAGGAGATACAAGTAGTAAAAATGTCGCTCAGGATATCATCCGCGTGCCGGAAGGAGCAAATAAATTCGACTTACTAAAGGTTTTACTTTCAGGAGAAAGTTTTGACAAAGTCATTCTATTTGCAGAAACCAAACGCTTAGCAGATCGCTTGAGCAAGAAATTAAATAAATCAGGTATTGATGCCGACCAAATCCATGGAAACAAATCGCAGAATTATCGCTTAAAGGCATTAAATAAATTTAAAAAAGGAAGTATTCGAGTCCTCGTAGCTACAGATGTTGCTGCGCGAGGAGTTGATATCGATAGCGTTTCACACGTCATCAATTATCAATTACCTACTGACTATGACACCTATATCCACCGTATTGGTAGAACAGGTAGAGCAGGAAATGTAGGTATGGCATATACATTCGTAGATTAATTAAACCAGAATAAACTCAATTTACTATGCAGACAATTAAATTCGTCGCAAAAGACAAAAATCAAAAGGAATTCGCAGCAGAACTTTCTAAACGTGTACGTCAATATTTTAAGAAGAACAATACCTCAAAATTTGGAGGTACAAAGATCATTGTAAAAGCCGCTTTAATGCTGACACTTTACATTGCTCCTTTAGTTTTGGTGTTTACCATTGATTTTCCTGCTTGGGCTGCCTTATTATTAATGGTGGTTATGGGAATTGGTAAAGCCGGAATTGGAATGGGGGTGATGCACGACGCAGCGCACGGCTCTTTTTCACAACGGAAATGGCTAAACAACCTTATGGCAAACAGTATGTTTCTTTTAGGTTCTAGTTTAATCAACTGGAAAATACAACACAATGTATTGCATCATACGTATCCTAACGTATATGAATACGATAACGATATCGATACAAAAGCATTGATTCGTTTGTCAAAGCATGCAGATCATCACCGTGTTTTTAAGTATCAATATATCTTCGGACCATTATTGTATAGCTTTATGACCTTGGCACGTTTTGTAGGTGATTTCCAACAGTTGGCGCAATACAATAGAATGGGTGCTTTAAAGATCTACGATAGTAGTTTTGCGAAAAACCTATGGACGATGATCATCTCGAAACTATTGTATATCGGTGTGTTCTTGGTTTTACCCTTTTTCCTCACTGACTTTGCTTGGTGGCAGATCTTGATTGGATTCTTTATCATTCACGCAGTTGCATCAATGATTATGGGAACGGTATTCCAATTAGCGCATGTCGTTGAAGGGATGGATGAACCATTACCAAACGAAGAAGGTGTCATTAATAACCAGTTCTTTGTGCATCAATTAGAAACAACTTCTGATTTTAGTAGTAAAAAGAACCTCTTGGGCTGGTATGTTGGCGGTTTGGATTTTCAAGCGATTCACCACTTATTCCCGAATGTATCTCATGTTCATTATTATGACTTGGCGCATATTGTTCGTGAAACAGCAAAAGAGTATGGACAACCGTATAACCTACAAAAGTCATTCTTTACGGCTTTACGTTCGCATTTAGTGATGCTAAAGAAATTAGGACAGCAAGCGCAGCCTAAAGCTATTGTTTAAAATATGAAATCCCTCCATTGTGCAATGGAGGGATTTTTTTTTGTGGAGTTAATAGCTAGCAAAATAACGAGGCTGATTGGACGTTTATGAATAAAGACTTTCCATGCGATTTATTCTTTTATTTTTCAGTTTCATCCCTTACATTTCGATAACTCAACATATTGTAGCTTTTGCTGAACCCATCGTAGGAACCAACTATTATAAGTCAATTGAAAAACCATGGGAAACAAAGAATTATAAAGGAGTGGGGTATTATTATGGTATTAAAGCTGGTGCATTTGTTTTAAATCGTGTGGCATTAACCGCCAGTATTGGTGATCGAAGTTATCCATTTGATGATGACTATTTCTTTAATACACTGGTTAGAACTTATTTCTTTCGAAATCATCAAACCGAATTTTCCGTATTTACTGAAATCGGTTTTGAGGTTTCCGATTGGGGCGGACCAGCTATCCCATTTTATATAGGTACGAGCCAATATTTTGGGGATAACGTTTCTTTTAACTTCAGAATGCGTTTACCAACCTTTTTGGATCGCCAATTTATGGCTTATTCAAGACAAATTGAAGCTGGTTTTGAAGCTGGATTGCAATTTGATTTCCCAGTTCGTATGAATAAAAAAATCACCAAATCTGGTAATCCATTTTTATTACACTAGAATACGTATTTCTACGCTTGACTTGACGATACGTCGTCCGTACATTTGTCTCAACCTTAACATTTAAAATTTGCGATTTAAGGGCTTGCCTTTATTTAGCTTTTAGCAAAAATCCTTTTCTGCCTTTGGGTAGGGGAGGATTTTTTGATTGAATAGTTGGAATGATTATCACTCACCAACGCAAATAAACCGTATGGTAGTGCGGCGTTTTTCTGCTTTAGAATGTTTTTGGTTGGGGTCGATTCCTTTTCCTTCTGCCTCGAGGGATAACAAGAAGGAGCTGTCTTGTTTTTCCAGAAAGGTCAACGGAACTTTACTCCTATTAATGGAAAGTCTTTTATTATAGCTGATACTGCCTTCTTCGTCCGTATAAGATTCAATGAGCACATTGTATTGAAAAGATTTGTCCAAGGACTCCAGAACAGCCAAAATGGCTTCCTGATCATCTTGACTCAATTGAAAATCATCTGTATTATAATATAAGTCAATCAGAGTGTCAGAACAAGTGGGTGGGATCACAGCTTTTTCTTCTGGAATACTGTCCACTAGAATAGTATCAATCGTATAATAATAATTGGTATCAAATGCCAATGCACCATATTTAAAATCCTCATCCGCACTGGCGTTAAAAGATCCCGCTTCAATTAAAACCCCAGAATCGTAAATCCGATCACCTGCATCAGCTATGGTAATGATCAGTTTATGTCGTTTTCCTGGCACAACGGCTGACTTGGCTTGTAATAATTTCGTAAAACCATCAAACTCAACCGGAATTTTAGGATCATCCATAATGGCCGCTTCTATGTTATAAGTGATCACGACGGCATATTTCTTATTGCCTTGCCAAAAAAAGGAAGTATCGATTTTTAGATCATCTACCAAATTGAATTGCAATTTGGAATTATTGACATAATACTCTTGGTTCTTCAGGTAGTTGACAGAATTAACAGCAATCACATCTTCTGTATCAGGAATCACAGCCAAATTGGTATTTTTATTTCCAGGGGAGACCAATATAAAAGCAAAAGCATCATTAAAACCAGACTTCACATATTCGGGATATTCCTCAGACCCAAACACAAAATTGAAAGAAATAAAGTCCTTTTCAGGAACAAAAGTAATTTCAATCATGGCGGCGTCCTTTGTTTTCGTATTCGCTATTTTATCCAACTGTTTTGACCCTTTTTTCCAATTAAAAGACGAGGTGCCTTGACTTTTATTTTCCTGACCAATCTTTTTAACTGCGCCGCTTGACATGACTAGTCCGGAATCCATATTAAAAATGGAATGATCATCTTCAAATAAACCAATAGCGCGCGCTGCACCCTTGTATTTAATACGCTTAATATCAATCGCAGCACCCGTTTCAAAGAAATATTTTATTTCCTTTTTATTTATTTTATGAGTAATCTCGGGTTGACCAAAAGCCACAACCGTTAAAAATAGAATAGGGAAGAGGAAGCTGTATTTTAAAGTCATAAATAATTAGTGTGGACGGTTTTAGCTATTCTTTAATGTTGATGTCGCTAGTTGGTAACCTTGAAAAGGGTTGTTTTATTGTTCCTGGCGGATGTAAGATGATACATATAAAGTGTTTGATTGACAAGGTAAGGAGTCTTTTCTCAGATTTTTTACGGACCCATATTAGCCAAAAAATACGTGTTTATACGGTTGTTTGGAGATGATGAGATAGTTAGTTTTGACATTCCAAAACAACAAGATGAAAACAATAAAAAATCGCAAAACAATTTCCGCAAAGTTGAAAGTAAAAACCATCCCTAACCAATCAGCAATTATCGGTGGTAAAGGAAAAGATGGCAAGGATTATTTTGTCCATTAATGAATTTATAAAGAACAATAAATAAGCCATGAGATCAATAAAACTCACATTTTCCGATGAAAAATACATTGATGGTTTAATCAATGACAAGATGTTTATGGCAGATATAACTTATCTGCAACCGAATAGATTGGATCGATTAAATTTGGCCTTATATGACCCAGTCGCTGGACACCATCAACTTGATACTGAAATAGTAGTTTTGAACAAGTTTGCTAGAGCCATTAAAAGACATTTTTTTGCTAATACAGCCCATGATGCCGTCTTTCTTTCGAACAATTCGCAGTCACTTAAGGGTCGTCTAAGACACGATCAGGAAAGAAAAATTAGTTCTACGGATGTGCAAGTTGATTTTACAATTCAAGTGAAACAGGTATAAAGGTTGAATTTACTTGCAATCAAATTTGCGCGCGCAGAGTGCGCTGAAATGAAACGAAGTGGAATTCATAAAGACAAATGAAAAGAAAACAGAACTATTTAAATTAGCGCAGACATGAGTTGTCTATTATAATTGCTTAACAGACAGCAATCTATGACATTATTGAAAACATCCATTTCTTCTTATAATATATATTATGTTAAATAGCATTAATCCCCATATCCATCAATCCACTACTTCCTGCAACAATACACATCAACTGAAACGATACCCACCTCAATCACTCTCCATAAACCACATGAATAACTTTCGTCAATTTTGCCTCACCGACAATTAATTCAACAGAAAGAAAATATCCGGTGTTTAATGGCGCTATGGCGTCTTTATAGCGGATCTTATAATCTGCTCCGTACACGAGTTCATAATCTTTCTCCTCTACAGGTTTTAATAAAGTATCCCAATCTTGCTGTGGAATATTCAACCAATAAAATTCTGCTCGGGTCCTGATAGCTATCGGATTGAATGCTTCTGATGAACCACCTATGGAAACGTTTACGATTGTATCCTGGTAATTGGGTACATGAAAACATATTAATAGATTCATCCATGGATTCCAGTGAGAACCCATTGGTCCAGCACCGTGACGTAAAAATACGTCTTCTATTTTCCCGTTTTCTTGAAGGCTTGACTCAATTTTCGCTTTAAATCCTTGTAT
>Ga0255773_10004253_pt1 | contig 12231 bp, 9 predicted proteins | sample 011ome_17_FD_179971 | JGI IMG/M metagenome (GOLD analysis project Ga0255773, IMG submission 179971) | Coastal salt marsh microbial communities from the Groves Creek Marsh, Skidaway Island, Georgia - 011502XT metaG (version 2) | ecosystem: Environmental > Aquatic > Marine > Intertidal zone > Salt...
TGCTCCTGGGAATGCTGGAACAAGTGAAGTGGGAATCAATGTAGATATTTCACCTTTAGATTTTAAGAAAATGGCAAGTTTTGCATTAGAGAAAAATGTAAAAATTATTGTTGTTGGTCCCGAAGCCCCATTAGTTGCTGGAATTCACGATTATTTTGAAGGAAGAGAGGATTTAGCTGGAATTTCTATAATTGGACCAAAAAAGGAAGGTGCTCAATTAGAAGGAAGTAAAGATTTCTCCAAAAAATTCATGAAGAAGTTCAATATTCCAACGGCGAAATATTTTACGGTTACTCCGGATAATCTAGATGAGGGCGTTGCGCATCTAGACAAAATGGTTGCTCCATATGTATTGAAAGCAGATGGCTTAGCAGGAGGAAAAGGAGTTTTGATATTAGACGACTTAGCACTTGCCAAAAAAGAATTAAAGAGCATGGTAAAAGATGCGAAGTTTGGTGAAGCTAGTTCTAAAGTGGTGATTGAACAATTTCTTGACGGAATAGAAGTAAGCATTTTTGTTATTACAGATGGAAAATCTTACAAGATTTTGCCAGCGGCTAAAGATTACAAGCGAATAGGAGAAGGAGATACCGGATTAAACACCGGAGGAATGGGGGCTATTTCACCTGTTCCGTTTGCGAATAGAGAATTTATTGATAAAGTAGATAATCAGGTTATTATTCCTACGATAAAAGGTCTAAGAGCCGAAGGCATTGATTATTCTGGCTTTATTTTCTTTGGGATTATTAATGTAAAAGGAGATCCTTATGTGATTGAATACAATTGCCGATTGGGAGATCCAGAGACAGAAGTTGTACTGCCCCGATTAAAGTCCGATTTGTTAGAGCTCTTTGATGGAATTGCATCGGGAACTTTGTCTGAAAGAGATGTTCATTTTGACCCAAGAACGAGTGCTACTGTTATGTTAGTAGCTGGAGGATATCCAGAGAAGTATGATAAGGGGGTCAAAATTAGTGGGTTTGAGAATGTGCTCAAAAGTGTTCCTTTTCACGCCGGCACATCCGAAACAAAAGAGGGTATTGTTACAAATGGCGGAAGAGTTCTTGCGGTAACTTCTTTCGGTAAAGATATTGAGTCGGCACTAAAAAACTCTTATGATTCAATAGATGAGTTGAGCTTTCAAGGAATGAACTTCAGAAAGGACATTGGATTTGATTTGATCAAAAAACCAAAAACAGTTACAAAAAAGTAGAAGGTTTATTTAATTTGATCAGGATTAGCTTCTGCTTCAGCATTGTATTTCATTTGCCATTTAACCCAATATGTAAATGCAATAACCGCGAAAATACAAAAAGCGTAGTTAGGCAAGTTCTCCAAGTTTTCTAGAACATTTTGAAAGAACCAATACATCATCTTTGCCAAAGGAAACACTAACCAATCCATAGTAATAATTTTAAATCTGTTCCAAAAGTATAAAATATCCACAATAATTCAGGTGTTTAATAAGATCTTTTATAAAAAGATGAACAAATAAGATATTTTTGTAGGAGTGATTTTAAAATTTTATAAATCTGACAATTTAACGGGGTTGGTTCTGTTGCCAGTTATGGCTTTACTTTTTTGGCTGCCTGGATTCCTTAATCCCAATCCTATGGATTTTTCAGGCGCTTCACCCTTGTTTCAATGGCTGTCAAATCTATGTAGTCCTATTTTTTCCCAATTACTAGCGTTGCTCATTATTGTAATTTCAGCATTGATATTAAATGATGTAATAAACAAAAATGAATTATTTAATGGTAATACGCTGTTGCCTGCACTACTATATTTGATTTTTATGAGCGCTATAAAAGAGCATCAGGGGTTAAGTCCGATAGTTATTTCGAACTTATTTTGGATTCTCGCTTTTAAACGATTATTTAATATCTACAGCCAAGTTTCTTGTAAAAAGCAAGTCTTTGACGCTACTGTTCTTATGTTGTCAGGAGGAGTGTTTTATTTTCCTTCTTTATTAATGTTAGTTTTGGTGTGGATAGCATTAAAAATATTTAGACCTTTTGTTTGGAGAGAATGGGTAATTCCATTTTTCGCATGTACCATTTTTGGATTGTATTGGATTGTGGCTGTGGTTTGGGGAAGCACGCTTAATAATTGGTTGAGTTACTTTACGTTGGATTCTGAACAATATTACCCCATAAAAATAGCTGTTTCATGGCCCTATTATATGTTATTAGGAGTTGTGTTTGTTTTAGTTAGTTTTTCGGGATACAACATGTCCCGCCAGTATAAAGCTAGTTCATTACGTTTTCGAAAAATTATTTTCTTTTTTCTGTTTATTCTGTTTCTATCAATTACAATTGTCTCTCTCGTTCAGCACTTTTCAAATGAAAATGTGTATGCATTGGTCGGAGCAGTGCCTTTAAGTTTGCTAATTACTTTTTATTTCAATTATGCAAAAAAGGAATGGTTGTCTCAATTGTTTTTTTACGCGATATTTATTTCAATTCTTGTGAATATCTATCTTTATTAGCGTATAACTTTTCCTTTTCATTGTTGAATATTTTTATTATTAAAGTACCTTTGTAGCATATTAAAAGACATGAAAAATGAAATTTGGCGTAATTACTTTTCCAGGCTCTAATTGTGATCAAGACATGATCTATGTTCTTAAAGATATTTTAGGACAAGAAGTTGAAGAACTATGGCACAAAGACACAGACCTAAAAGGGTGTGATGCGATTGTTTTGCCAGGAGGATTTTCTTATGGAGATTATTTGCGTTCTGGCGCAATTGCAAGATTTTCACCTGTTATGACTGCTGTAATTGCGCATGCAAATAAAGGGGGATTTGTGCTTGGAGTATGCAATGGTTTTCAAATTCTTTGTGAAAGTGGTTTGTTGCCCGGTGCGCTGCTTCATAACAATAATCAGAAATTCATTTGTAAAAATGTTTATTTAAAACCTGAGTCGAATTCAGCAAAATTAACTGAACATTTAGATCAAAACAAGGCGTATAAAATTCCAATTGCTCATGGTGAAGGAAGGTTTCATGCAAGTGATGCTGTAATGAAAGAATTGAACGATAATGATCAAGTTCTTTTTAGATATTGTGATGCTAAAGGAGAGGTAAACGCTGATTCTAATCCAAATGGAGCTTTGGAAAACATAGCGGGTATAACAAATAAGGCTAAAAATGTTTTTGGAATGATGCCGCACCCAGAAAGAGCTGCAGATGCTAAATTAAGCAATGTAGATGGAAAAGCTATATTTGAATCGTGGCTGGGTCTAGTCAACGCCTAAACTTGTATTTGTTTAAATAAGTATTTGGTTATATTTAACCATATTTATTACTTAATTTAGACTCGTATGGTCAACAAAATTCTAGTTTCAGTTTTATGCTTGTTATCATTGGCATCTTTTGGGCAACAAACCCTTAAGGGAAAAGTTGTCGATAAAGAATCTCGGTTTCCATTGCCAGGAGTGACCGTGATGGTTACTACGGTTGATCCAATTATTGGAGCAGTAACAGATTTGGATGGAAATTATAAATTAAAAAACATTCCAATTGGAAGACATTCCGTGAGGGTTTCTTATGTTGGTTACAGTCAGCAAGACCATATTACTGTTGTAACTTCAGGTAAAGAAGTTATACTAAACGTTAGTATTGAGGAGTCCACAGAAGTGTTGGATGCAGTGCAAGTAGTAGCTGGTTCTGATCATAAGGTAAACAATGAGATGGCGCTTGTTAGTGCGCGCGTTTTTTCAGTTGAAGAAACCGAAAGATATGCTGGAAGTAGGGGAGATCCTGCTCGAATGGTATCAAATTTTGCTGGAGTAGGGGGGGCAGATGACAGTCGTAATGACATTGTTATTCGAGGTAATTCTCCTTTAGGTGTCGTATATCGCGTTGAAGGAGTTGATATTCCCAATCCAAATCATTTTGCAATTTCAGGTACTTCGGGAGGTCCGACAAGCATGCTCAACAATAAGTTAATGGCAAACAGTGATTTTTTCACAGGAGCATTTCCGGCCGAATATGGCAATAGTACTTCAGGGATTTTCGATTTAAAGTTAAGGGCAGGAAATAATGAGAAACGCGAATGGACAGCGCAGTTTGGTGTTTTAGGTGCAGAATTAATGGCTGAGGGTCCTTTCAAAAAGGGAAAGTCCGCTTCTTACCTATTCATGTATAGGTATTCTACGCTTGGAATGTTTCAAGCTGCAGGTATTGACGTAGGAACAAATGCATTGCCGCAATATCAAGATTTATCATTCAAAATGAATTTCCCTTTCAAAAAAGGTGGGAATCTTGCTTTATGGGGTATTGGCGGTAATAGTGGAATTGATATTCTAATAAGTGATCAAAAAGATACCTCAGAAATTGATTTGTACGGACAAAATGATCGAGATCAATACTTTAGCACGGGAATGGCAATAGGCGGATTAACATACACAAAGCCACTGAATGAAAAAACCTTTGTAAAATCAACATTAGGTGGGTCTTATGAAAGACAGTCAACCAAGCATGATTTAATTTATAGACACGTAAATTCTGCAAATGGTGAATTTGTTCAGGACAGCATACTTTCCAATTATATGGGGTACCAGTTCAATACATCTAAATTTACCAGTTCTACATATCTCAATAAGAAGTTTGGAAAAAAGGATGTTCTGAAAATTGGGTACAATGCTGATTATTATATAGCTGATTTAAGTGATAGTATAACAGAAAATGATACTCTTCCCGGCGTTTACAGGACCAGATGGAATACGAACGAAGCATTTATGTTGATACAGTCGTATATTCAATGGAAACATAAGTTTTCAGATGACTTTATATTTACTGTCGGTCTGCATAATCAAAGTTTTTCACTTAGTAATAGTCATTCTTGGGCTCAACCAAGAGCAGGTCTTAAATGGATTGTGAACGATAAAAACTCTCTTAGTTTAGGTATTGGAAGGCATTCACAAACATTACCGGTCTATACGTATTTTTATCAGTTAGAAGGAAATACGGAAGCGCATAATAAAGGGATGGACTATATGAAAAGTAATCATGCGGTATTAGGGTATTCTCGAAAAATAGCTAAAAATGTATCGGGAAAAATTGAAACCTATTATCAGGACTTATCCAATATTCCGGTTGAACTGAATCCTTCGTCATTTTCATTAATTAATCAAGGAAGTGGATTTAGTCGATTTTTCCCAGATTCTCTAAAGAATACAGGAACAGGATATAATTATGGGGTTGAGTTTACTTTAGAAAAATACTATAGCAGTAACTGGCATATGCTATTGACGGGAGCAGTATATAATTCTCGTTATGAAGGAAGTGATGGTATTGAAAGAAATACAAGTTTTAATGGGGGATATGCTGCAAATATATTAGCCGGAAGGGAGTTTAAATTGAACGAAAAGACCGCATTGGGTCTAGGTGCAAAAGTGACTGTAGCTGGAGGAAAGCGATATGGGACAGTCAATGATTCAGCTTCAACTGCGCAGCAGGAAATTATATTTGTAGACGAAGGGTTTAATGAGTTGCAATTTGAAGATTATTTTAGAGCAGATTTTAAGTTATCGTATAAGTACAATGCAAAAAAAGTAACACATGAATTTTCGCTTGACATTGTTAATCTTTTGGGCACAAAAAACATATTAAATTTGACTTATGCCCCTGTTCCTGGAGATCCTACAGCCAATCCAATCCGCAAGAATTATCAGTTAGGTTTTTTACCAATATTCTTCTACAGGCTTGACTTTTAAATTACCAGAAATTCTTGATACGAATTTGCAGAAATAAAAAAGCAACCTTACCTAGGTAAGATTGCTTTAGATTTAAGTAAGTTTATTGTTATTGTTTCAAAATAGAAATTGCATTATCCCCGAAAACATTACCCGTTCCATAAGGAGAACCGTTTCCATCCCAACTTTCCCATTTTTTTAATTCAATGTATTGCGGATTTTTACTAATTTGTTCTGCCTCCAAAGAAATAGCTTCTGCTTTAAATCGAGCAGAAACAACCAAAGAAGAATCTCCTCTTGCTTTCTCAATTCTTGCATTAGCTAAGTACTCTTCTTCTTTTTGCTTTTCCTTTGCCGTTTGATTTCGTTGCTTTTGTGTTTCTTTATTTGTAATCTCAATAGCAATGTTTTGAGGTAAATTAATGTCTGCGATTTCTACGAAGTCTAAAGCAATATAATTCGAGTCAAAATCCGACATGAGTATTGCTTCTATTTCTTGCTCTAAAATTTCACGTTTTGTGGAGTAAGCTTCAACATAGGTATACCTTCCGATAACGTCTTTTATTGCACCTTTTGCTTTTTTATCAATAAACGATTCAGCAAACCCTTTACCATGTTTTAGGTGCAGTAATGCCGTTTTACCCTTTATAGCATGGTAGTTTACAGCAATAACAACTCCAATGTCCGTTCCGTTTTTATCCATTACTTGTGAGTCGTAATTTCTACTTTGCACAAGCACATTGTAGGTAATTATTTCATTCCAGGGCGCAATAAACTGCGTTCCTTCATTGTAAGAAATGTCCGTTTCTACTCCCTTCCCATATGGTCTATAAATAAAACCTTCTTCTCCTGGGTCAACGTCTTGCCATGACATGAAAAAGATTATACCTGCTACAATTCCAACACCTGCCAGAACTACCCATTTTAATTCAATTTTTAATTCTTCCATTATTTTTCTTTTTTTCTTAATATCAGTCTGTTAACTGCATAATAAATAACAATTGCATCAAGGGCTAAAACCGCTATTTTAAACATAGGACTACCCTTTAATCCATATTTAAGCGTAGCCATTAACATAAAGGCAATAAGCAAGACGCCTAAAATAACTCTGAGTTTGTCATATGCAGTCAACTTCATGGAGTCTTTTTTTTGCAAATATAGTTTGTATCTAAAGCTTATCCTATAAAATATTCGAAGCTTTAATTATTAGACGATTGAACCAACAAAATATTGTAATTGACTGTTAATTATTACGTAAGATTTTATTTTAAGGCAGTGTCTGTTCGGTTATTGCTGAAAAATTGTATTTTTTTTCTTTCAGTTTGTCAATGATAAATGGAAGTGCTTGTAGCATTTTATTTCCACAGATGGCGTTATCATGCAATACGATAATGGATCCTGATTCCACTGTATTCAGTGTGTTTGATATTATTTTTTCTACATTATTAGAAGGAGAAAAGTCTCCCGGAAGAACATCCCAGAGAATAATTTTAGTTTGCGGATTTAATAAATTTACTTGGTTTCGTTTAATTTTTCCGTACGGAGGTCGAAATAAATTGGATTTTATAATCGCTTCTCCTTTTAGAACATCTTCTAGGTACTGTTCGTTTTTTGTTGTCCATCCTTTTAAGTGAGAATACGAATGATTTCCAACTGCGTGCCCTTCATCTATAATTCGTTGAAATATCTCAGGGTGTTTTTCAACTTCAGAACCCAAGCAAAAAAAGGTTGCTTTAATTTTATGCTCTTTAAGTATGTCTAATGTTTGATTTGTAATAGAAGGAGTAGGGCCGTCATCAAAGGTTATGAAGATAGTGTTGTCTTTGTTTGGGATATTCCAAATCGCTTTTTTATTAAAAGCTTGAGCTATTTTAGGCGTTTTTACGAAATACATATTCAAAAAAAAGGAGAGATGCCGTCTCTCCTTTTTTAAATTTTATTTATTCATCCAGCAATATTGGGCTAATACAACTGGAAATCTTTGAGGACTGCTGAAGAATTTTTGTTTTGTATATCCTTTTTTCAAAAATATTTGTTTAGCGCTTATTAATGTTGTGCTATAGCCCGTTTCTTCCAATGCTCCTTGGTTGATAAAGAATGTGTTTGTAGGGTCAGAAGCAATCATAGCTTCTTGGTCTAGTCCCCCAATTGATGCTTGTCTTAACATTTCTAGATTATTCAATGACCGACCCCATTCAGTCCAAACTTTATTAAAGAAGTTTTCGTTTAAACTTTGGTAGTGGTCAATTTTTTCTAGTTCAAGTAAAGCCAATTGTTTGCCTAACTTATCTCCTTTGGCTTTCGTTTCGATATATAAAGTTGAATCTCCGGCAACGGAAAAAGCATTTGCAGCATCATAGTAGTTTCCAACTAAGTAAAAACAAATGTCATCTGGAGCAACTTGATTATTCTCAATAGGCATTATTTCGAACGTCTTATCCAAAATAGCGATTGCTTTTTCATTTTGCCCCTCAACAATAAGCGCATCACTTAACTTCATCATTTGCATACGTAAATTCTGAACCATTCTTAAGGTGTAATAATCCACTAAAACACCTTCTTCTTTCATATTTCCCCATAAGAATGAACTATCTGATTCATTCATAACAAGATCATACATTTTTTTAGTATTGGTTCCGCCACCACCACCAAAGTCAATAGGTGTTAATTTATATGTTACCCCTTCCGCCTGCATGTATTTTCCAATTCCAGAATTTGCTCCAATTCCACCTAAACTAGCAAAATTGATAGGGCGGTCCCATTTGTAATTTGCAAGAATATCTAAAACTGCCAAATCTGCTTTATAAAGAGCTCCTCCACTTAAATTCCAACGAATGGTATCTTCCAAACCTGCATCATATTGTTTCTGTGTTACAATTCCATGAGCAAGCGCAGCTTCTTTGTCCACAGGAATGTACACACCTCTAAAATCGATATATGATTCTAGGTTACACATCCCTGGGAATGCCTTTAAGTGTTGGTCATTCATAATAAAATTAATCGCTTCTTTTGCAGAATAATATTTTCCTTTTTTAGATGGGCTTTCATCAAAAATCACAAAATCACGTGTTCCATTTCTATAGTCAAACTCATTTAAAGTAATCGGCAGTGGATCGGAATCCCAAGCTTTCCGTTTCATTTGGTTGATATGCCAATCCGTGCTTAAAAGGCTCATGTTTGCAACCCGAACATCTGTTCGTACACCTTCTACATCCTGAATATACCATAATGGGAAGGTGTCGTTATCTCCATTTGTAAACAACATTGCATTCTCATCACATGAAGCCAAATAGTTGTAAGCAAAATCTCTTGCCGTTGATCTATTGGATCGGTCATGATCGTCCCAGTTTTGATAAATCAAAATGAATGGAACTACTAGGCACATCCCGGTAGATAATGCTGCATGAGTTAGTTTGTTTTTAATAGCATCTCCAATCAAAATCATTGTAGCATGCAGCGCTAAAGCAATAGCCGACATGTAAAAAATAGTATAGGAAAAAGCATGATTTACGGTAGTAGCATCTGCACTAAAAGCTGTCTCTAAGCCATAAAGAACAACTCCAGCACCAAGGCTATAGGCAGCAACCAGACCTAAATCTTTCCATTTCATGTTTCTAGCAGCATCAAAAAGGGCATAAACTCCAATACCTATCCAAAATGCAAAAGCATAAAAAGAAGCGGCATAGGCGTAATCTCTTTCTCTAGGCTCGTTGGGTTTTTGATTAAGGAAAACAACAATTGCCAAACCTGTTAATAGGAATAACAACAATATCACAAACCAATCTTTAGGGCTCTTAACTATATGAAATATAAATCCAATTAGCGCAAGTATTAAAGGCAGTAAATAGTATTTATTGTATCCCTTGTTTAATCTTTGTATTGTGGGCAAGTTCTCTTGTGCTCCCAACCTTTGGTTGTCAATAAAATTCACGCCACTTAGCCAGTTACCATCTAGAATCTCACTGCCTGGTCCGGTTAAGCCATATCCTTGGGTGTCATTTTGTCGCCCAGCAAAATTCCATAGGAAATAGCGCACATACATCCAGTTAATTTGGTAGTCCTTGAAGAATGAAATGTTTTCCTCCATTGTTGGCTTGTATAACCCATCTTGCTCAAGTCCCGCAGCTTCTTTTTCGTACCCAGCTTCCAATAATCTTTGATACTCCTGGCTTCTGGTGGTCATACCTGGAACTTGACCGAAATACCTGTAAGTAGGAGGAAGAGGGTTGTTGATGTCTCCTTCATAACCGCACCAAACTCTATAATTAGATCCTTCACCTTGTCTATACATTCTTGGGAAAAGCGTCATAAATTGCTTTTCATATGTTTTTTCTCCTTTTGGTCTGTGCGCGAAAGTGTTTATGTATTTTTCTCCTACTTCACTTCCAAACTGGATGTTTAAATCAATACCGTTTGCTGCGAGTTCTTCGTTTGCTTGTGCAACCCTATTTTGGTAGTCTTCCAATTCAAACATATTCATGAATGATTGTTCGCTACCAATTATTGTAATAACATTTTTCCCAGGATTCTTGGTGCTCGGAACAACAGTTGCATTTAAGCCTAAATTACTAATCAGTTCGTTAATTTTAACCGCATTATTTGACGCTGTCTCAAAACGAGAATTCATTCCTTCAAGGGTGAATACTTTCATGTTTGAGACTTTAGCAGGCAGCAAATCTTTTGCCTCACAGGAACCTTTTTGTGGAGTATTCCAATATTGGCCGTATAGAACAGGCCATGTGCCATATTGATCACGATTTAAATAAGATACAAGCGCAGATAATGTTTCTGGGTTGTTTTCATCCAAAGGAGGGTTTGCATTTGATCGAACAACAATCATTGTAAATGAAGAGTATCCAATGAGTAAAACCGTAAATGATAGAATTAGGGTATTCCACATTGCTTTTTGTTTCTTCGCAGTGTAATAGATACCATATGCCAACCCTCCAGCAAGTAGTGCAATAAAAAAGAATGCTCCGGTATTAAATGGCAGATCTAAAGAATTTACGAATAAACGCTCAAATGAGTCGGCAATAGATGGGAGCTTAGGAATTATAACAGATTGAACAATTCCTAGTGTTAAAATAGAAATTACCCCAGCAATCAAGAATGTTTTAACATTAAATTCATACTTTTTAAAGTAGATGACAAAAGCAATAGCAGGAATAGCAAGTAAATTCAATAAGTGAACCCCAATGGATAGTCCAATCATATAAGCAATAAAGATGATCCATCGATTTGGATTTCCTCTTCTTTTCTCTGGCTCAACATTGTTAAATACGTCAACTTCAACTTCCCATTTTAAAATAGCCCAAAAAACAATTGCTGTAAAGAAAGATGACATCGCATATACTTCACCCTCAACCGCAGAAAACCAGAATGAATCAGTAAATGCATAAGCCATGGATCCTACAAATCCAGTTCCCATAATTGCAACAATATGTCCTTTGTCAAGTAGGTTAGCCCCTTTCTTTGCCAGTTTTTTAGCAAACATGGTTAAACTCCAAAACATAAATAATACGGTAGCTGAACTACTTAATGCTGAAAGTGCATTTACCATATAAGCGGCATTCTCAGGACTTGAAAAAGCAGAAAACAGTCTTCCAAGCATCATAAAGAAAGGAGCTCCTGGTGGATGACCAACTTCTAGTTTATTAGCAGTAGTAATGTATTCACCACAATCCCAAAGGCTAGTAGTTTCCTCTGCTGTAAGTAAATAAACGATGGTTGCGATTAAAAAAACTACCCATCCAGTAATGTTGTTTATTTTTTTATAACTCATTATAAATGCTTTGTTGAGGTTGCGAATTTAAAAAAATTAATGCGGTTATAAGTGTAAAAGTTAATCTACCCACATTTTTTAGCATTAATTAGTGTTTTATGTTAAAAAATAGAAAATTATTTGAGTTTAGTTTCTGTTAGTTTATCCCGGTGTTTATGGGATGTTTACGAGAATTCTGCAGCGCCCGGTAAATAATAAAGAGACCTTTCCCCCCCCTCTTGTTATGAATTTTTTGCGTTTGTATAATTGAACAATAAAATTGAATTTTTAACTTTAAAAAAAAATTATGAAAAAAATTACTACTTTAATGATTGCTTTATTTGCTGGAATGGTGAGTTGGGCGCAGTGTGATGCGACTTTTATATCGTACGACCAAGGAAATGGAAACATGTATTTCTATGCGCTTGACTCTACGGCTGCCGGAACATATGTTTGGTCAATGGGGGATGGAACAGTTCAAACTACAATATATGGAGATACTTATTATACTTACAATGCAAATGGAGTATATGAAGTGTGTTTAACTTATGATGATGGAATGGGATGTACAGATACCTATTGTGATTCCGTAGTTGTTGGAAATACACCTCCACCACCAACATGCAATTCAGATTTTTACTGGTGGCAAGCCTATGATTCTTTAAACAATACATTTTCAAATGTTGTTTATTTAGTGAATATGGCTTCGGGAGGAGTTGCACCATCTACTTATGCTTGGGATTTTGGAGACGGAAATACTTCTAATCAGCA
>Ga0255773_10004266_pt1 | contig 12190 bp, 9 predicted proteins | sample 011ome_17_FD_179971 | JGI IMG/M metagenome (GOLD analysis project Ga0255773, IMG submission 179971) | Coastal salt marsh microbial communities from the Groves Creek Marsh, Skidaway Island, Georgia - 011502XT metaG (version 2) | ecosystem: Environmental > Aquatic > Marine > Intertidal zone > Salt...
TTTGGAATGACTGTCTAAAACAAAAATATCTTTTACGAATCTTCTAATAGAATCAATGCATTTCTTTATATTTTTTTCTTCATTATAGGTAATGATTATTACAGTAAGATCTAATTTTTTTTTTATAGCAGTCATTTTCCTTTAATTACCAATATATATATGAATCTTATCATGTAGAATGATCATTTGAAAACGATTCGAAATTAAATAATTATAATATTAAATAATGGAAAAAAATTTTTTTAGTACGATTACTAAAATTGCTGAAAATTTAGAATTAAAATATTATTGGGTTGTTTTTTTAAAATACCTTAAGCCAATTTTTTTCATATCATTTTTATTTACATTGTTAGTTTTATTAATTTCTCTGAATTTGGAAAAAAAATATAGAAGTGTTGCAACAATTGTTATAGAGGCAGATGAAAGTAGAAAAATAGTTAATATTGAAGAGGTTTATTCACTTGATAATCAAGAAAGTAGAATAAATAATCAAATAGCTATTTTAAACAGTGACGATGTCATAGACTACATAGTGAACGATAAAGTGTCGTTTGTTAAGTTTGCTGAATTATTTAAGGGTTTAAAACCTAGTTTTATTAAAAGGTTATTTGTAAAAGATAGGGATATATCTAAAGAAGGTTTAAAGAATTATTTAAAATCTAATTTTAGTGTAACCAATATTCCAAGAAGTGATGTCCTAGAACTATCTTTTATTTCACCAAGTCCTAAAATTTCTAAATTAGCTCTAAAAAACATTATTAGCTCTTATCAGAGATACGAAATAGACTCAAAGATTGTAATTACATCTTATGCAAATGAAAAAATAACTTCAAGATTAGAAGAATTGACTAAACAAATGGAAATTGCTGAAGCAAATTTATCAAAATATAAAGAGGAAAATGGTCTAGTTGATACTGGAGATGTAAAAGAGTTAAAAATAAAACAAATTGAAACTATTTCTCAAAATATTTTAGATTTAGAAAAGCAAATTAGTCAATATGAAGGAGATTTATTGGCAATTAAAATGTCAAAAGGCGATGTTAATCAACTAACCTCTATCAAAGACCTTATGATAAGACCAGAAATTAAAAATATTTACGATAGTTTGCTAGCGTCAAGAAATAATTTGGAATCTTTAAGATTGATTTATACAGACCAACATCCAAAAGTTAAAAAAGCAATTGATACAATCCAGTCTTATGAAAGACAATTGGTTCAAATAATTGATCAAAATATTGAAAAAAAAACTTTTGAACTAACAAATTTAAAAAATTCTATAGATATAAATAAAAATTCAATCTCACGAGCTACAAAAGAATTAAGAGAAATAGAAGATAAAGAATCTGGAATGTTGAAATTTTCTAGAGAAGTTGCAAGTAGCAGGAAATTATATGAAACTTTTTTACAAAGAGTTAAAGAGACAAATGAAGCGCAAAATCTACAAGTTTCTAATGTTAAAATAATTGAAGATCCCATAGCGTCAAATAATCCAGTATCACCAAATATTAAAAAAAACTGTCTATTAGCATTTTTGCTTTCATCAATTGGTGTTTATTTTTATCTTTTCTATAGAGATTTAAATAGTTCAACAGTTAAAGATCCAACATCATTGGAAATGTTTAATACTTTAATAATGACAAATTTACCTAAAGTTAATATTTCCAGAAAAGGTTTTCATATGATGCAGATGTATCTCGAAGATAATGACTCAGCTTTTGCAGAGTCTATAAGAAATGCAAGGACTCTTATGGAGTCTAAATTTAAACCTAACAAAACTTATTTAATTACCTCAAGCAGTCCTTCTGAGGGTAAAACTACTGTTGCTTTTAATTTAGCTTTATCTTTACAAAAAAATTACAAAGTTCTTTTAATTGAGGGTGATATCAGAAGACCTTCGGTTGTAAATAGTTATTACGAATTTGATGACACTAAAAAAGGTTTAAGTGAAATTTTAACAAATGAGGTAAATTTTTCAGATACAATTCTTAAAGTTCCAGGTACGAATTTAAATTTTATTGGATCTGGAAAAAAAAGAACTGATTTATCTGATATTGTGAATGTACCAAAATTAAAAAAGTTTTTCGAATTGTTAAATAAACACTATGACTATGTTATTGTTGATAGTCCTCCAGTTTTACCAGTCTCAGATACTATGGTTATTGCTCAAGCTACAGATTATTTATTATATGTTGCAAGATCAAATGTTACAGGATTGTTGTCCCTAATGTCAGGAGTAAAAAAACTTAAGAATATAAATAAAAAAATAGATGGGTTTATTCTTAATGATCTTGATACCTCAAAACACAGTTATTATGGATATTATTATCAACAAAATTACTATTATTCAGGAGAAGATAAAACTTACTAAATAAATCAAAAAAATGATTAATTTAGAAAAAATTTTTCAAAGAGATGATGAGATATATGTTCTGTATTCTCATTTTTCTCAATCATTAATTATTTTCTTTTCACTTTATACAGCCTCAATTCTTAACGAGAATGTAATATATAATATTTTTAGTTTTAAATTATTTCTAGATTCTGATTTTTTTTATTTTACAATTGGAGTTTCTTTAACTCATCTTATTTCAATAATATTTTTTAAGAGAAATAAAAACTATGTTAAAAAGTTTTATTATTTTTTTTTAAAAGATATAAAATATTTTTTATTAATCTATTTATTTTTTTCTATTTTATATTTTTTTCTGAACTCTAATAATTTAAGTTTATTGTGGTTTTTAAATTCATTAATTTTTTCTATAATTTTTTTAATTTTTCTTAAATTTATTAATAATAGAATTTATCGATACTTAATAATTAATAATATTATACAGAGAAATGTTATGTTAATTGGCAAGTTTCAGACAGTTAAAAATTTTATTGAAATATATAGAAATAAAAATAAGAAATCTTTAATTAAATGCTGCATTTTAACAGATAAGAAAGATTTTAATTATTTTAATGAATTAAAAATTCCTTGTTTTAATTATGATGAAAAGTTATTTGAAATATTGAATTATCATTTTATTGGTCAAATTTGGTATGAAATTGACGAAGGTAAAGATATTGTTAAAGATATAAAGTTAGAAGATTTATTAAAGCTACCATTTGATATTAAATTATTTTTAAATTCTTATAACAAAAATCTGATCAATTCTTATACTGATAAATTTAACTTTGCTTCGAATTCAGAAAGAAGAAAAGACTATATATTTTACTCATTAAATAATTCAAAGTTTATTGGGATACCTTTATTTGTAAAATTTGTATTGGATAAAATATTTTCTATTATAATCATATTAATTACCTTACCAATTTTGTTAATATCAATAGTTTTAATATTAATTGAAGATGGTTACCCATTTATATTCACACAAATAAGAACAGGGTGGGATGGACGTAAGTTTAAGATATATAAGTTGAGAACTTTAAAAAAAGTAAACCCCGATAGAACACTACAAGTATCAGCAAATGACAGTCGATTATTATTTTTTGGAAAATTTATTAGAAGATTTAGTATTGATGAACTTTTGCAGATATATAATGTTTTGAAAGGTGATATGTCTTTAGTTGGTCCAAGACCTCATATGATTGAGCATAGCAAAAAATACTCAAGCATTATTAAAAACTTTTTAACTAGGCACAAATGCAATCCAGGAATTACAGGATGGGCTCAAGTCAATGGCTTTAGAGGAGCAACTGATGATGAACTAATGAAAAAAAGAATGGATTATGACATCTGGTATTTAAAAAATTGGTCTTTGAGTTTGGATTTTTTAATTATGTTTAAAACTGTTTATGCAATTCTAAAATATAAAGCAGACTAATCATTCATTTGACAACTTCTGATTGTATATATATTTTTACAATTAATGATTCGAAATATAAAAAAAATATTAAATGAAAAAATAGATAACTTTCATTTAAAATCAAAGTATCAAAACTATTTCAAACAATCATTGGTATCAAACCTAAATAAAATTAAATCGAAAATTAATATACTCAAACTTAGTAATATTCAAAACGAAGAGAAATTAACTCAAGATATAATTTATAGTGAACAACCAAAAGCAAATATTTCTATAATAGAAAAACCCAAAATTGATCAAAATAAAGCTTCAGTTATAATAGTTGAAAATGTAGATATTGAAACTGATGACAAGAAATTTTTAAAAAAAAAATTAAATAGGAAACTAAATAGATTAAAAAGAAAAATAAAAAGATATAAATTTACAAAATCTGATGAGATTGATAAAAAAATAAATATGACAGATCGAACCAAAACTCCTTTAGAAGAATTAAACTCTAAAGTAAGCAATCTTCAAAACGAATTAAAAAAAATTCAATCTCAAGAAAGCTCAAATGTCAATGATGTAGAGATAAAAAAATTAAAAAATAAATATAAAAGAAAAATTAAAAAATTAAAAAATAAAATTAACAAATTTTCAAAAATCAAATCTACCAGTAACGTAATTCATATTGTTAAAGAAGAAGACAGTAAAGAGAATAAAATTCAATCTCATCAAGAAACTAGAGAGTTAAGTGATAATTCTGAATATGAAAAAAGAATAGAAGAATATCAGTTAGAAAATACTTCGCTAAAAAATAAAATCCAAGAGTTCGAAAATAATAATCAAAATAACCTTTATGAAAAAGATAAAGTTAAAGAATTAGAAGAAAAATTAAAACATTATCAAGAAGAGAATGTACGTTTAAGTAATCAAATTTTCAATCAAGACAAAAAAATAGAAATTATGAAAAATCAAATAACAAATTTTGAAAATTTAAAACAAAAATTATATGAACAGGTAAACACACTGGGTGATACATTATTGGATAATGACAATATAGAAAATATTTTTGAAAAAAATTCTAGTTTAGAAAATTTTGATAAAAATGAAAAAATAAAAATTGTAAATTCAACTCAAGAAATATCTGAATCAAATTCAAAATATGAAGATAAAAACATAGTAAAAACTTCTTCAAATATTTTTGATGCTAGAAATTTAGATCAAGATATAAAAAATATATTTGGTAATTAGAATTAAATTTTATAATTCTAAAACTTTTGATATAGGAAGAAAAAATACTATCTTAAGTTATGAAAATAATTAATTCTATAAAAGTAATCATTTTATCAATAGTAATATCTAATTCTTCATTTGCAGAAATTAATAATAAAGAAATCAACGAGCTAATTTTAAAATTAGAACAAAATTTAAAAACTTACGAGATAACTAAAGCAAGTAGTTTATTAAGAGAAAATATTGAAATTATTGATAAATTTACCCCTATTTTAAATACAATAGCAAAAGAAGATAAGATTGAATTATTTTCATCATTAACAGACAATTTAGACGAATTTAAAGCAAATATTTTTTTAAAAATACTAAGTAAGGATTTTGAAAATAAATCTAATTTAGAAGTTTTATCAATTGCTGATCAGCAAAAATTAGATAATCTTTTAACCAAAGTTGTTGATGTAAGTTATAAAAATGAAAAAGAGTCTCATGATGGTGCTTATGAAATAGCTAAAATCATTTCAAAAGCCCCAGTAAATCTTGCAAATAATTTGGTTAATATTACTTCTCGAATAGCTGAGCTAAATAATAATTCAAATAATTTTTCCTCAAATATACTTTATCAAATAAATAAAATTGATCCCGACAAAGTTAATCAATTAGAAGTTGAGGTTATAAACAATTTAATTAAACAATCATTAAAAGAAGTTGAAAATGAAATTGTTTTAAAAAAAGCTAAAGTAAATAATAATATAAATAAAGAAAATGATTTAAATATAGACTCATTAACAGCAGTAAGCTCAGCAATCATAAGTTCAAACATAAATTTATCGAAAAAAATTACAGAAAATTTAAAAAATATAACCAAAAATAAGCAGGAAGAGATTACATTTAAACTTGTAGAGCAAACAAACGCTCTTGAGGAGTGGAATGTTGTGACAGATAAAAACATTCTTCAATCTAAATTAAATTTTGTAGAAAAAATATATCCAACTGCTTTTATAAATATAGACTCAAATAAAATAGATAAGGCAGTTGATATTGTTCAATCATCAGATGCAAAAGTAGCTAATAAAACTGTAGAAGCGATTGTGAATAGCTATATAGAAAATAATAATAACTTCTTTAAAGTTGATAATGAATTTTTAGAAAGAGCTCAAGAGGTATTTGCATCTGACAAAATAAACAAAACTCAATTTATTAAATCAAACGAACAAGGTGAATTATTTCTAAAAAGTTTGTATCAAGATGAAATTTCATCTACTGTTTTTCAAGATCCACAAATGAGTTATATATTTAGTACATTGCCTGCATCGAATTTTGCATTATCAAATGTTTCACCTAACTGATTAGATGAATTTAACTATAAATAAATTTAATCAAATATTCTTTTTTCTTATTATATTTTTAGGTAGTGTTTTTAATGCTTCAAATTCTAATACTTTAATTTTCATTAATTTTATAATTTTTTTATGCTTTTTATGTTATTTACTTTTGTCAAAAAATAATGTCTCAGTAACTAAATATTTAATTAAAAAAAACAAAAAATTATTTTTTGTATTTTTATTATTTATTTTTTATTTATTCTTTCAAATTATACCCTTACCAATAGATTGGTTAAATTTTTTTTCTAATTCTTATTATATTTACTTAAAAAAAATTGATATCAATTCATTTAAATCTATAAGCTTAGATCCAATTAATACTCTTGCAGAAATAGTAAATTATTTAAATATTTTTATGATTGTAATAATTACAAGTCTTGTTTTTTTTAAAAAAAAACACATTAAAAGATATCTTTTTTACCTTGTATTTATTGGTTTTTTACATGCTTTTATTGCAGTTTATCTTTTTTTATTAGGTAATCCTGAATTTTTTTTGGAAAAAATTGTTCATTATAAAAATTCTTCCACAGGATTATTCATTAACAGAACAAATTTTTCTTTTTTTTTAATTCTTAGTTTCTTGAGTGGAATACACTTATTATTTAAAAAAGATTTTGGATTTAATCAAAAAACAGACTCTTTATTTAATTTCGAACTTTTTTATGTAAGAATATTTTTAATTTTTATTTCTATTGCAATTATTACTTCATTTTCTAGATTGGGAAATTTTTATTTAGCTATAATTTTATTTTCTTACTTTCTATATTCGATTAAAACAACACGTAAAATATTTAATAATTTTACCATAATATTTTTTATATTAGTTATTTTTGATTTATTAATATTAGGTTTTTATTTCGGGGGCAGTCAATTAATAGATCGTTTTTTATTTATTAATGAAGATTTAAATATTTCTATGGATGATGCAGTTAATGAAATTAATAATTTATCTAAAAACTTAAGCAGAATAGATATAATTAAAATAGGATTTAATTTTTTTGAAAAATTTTATTTATTTGGATACGGTGCAGGATCATTTCAGGTTAGTTTTTTTTTATTTTATGAAAACTTAAATAATTTTTATGCAAATCATGTGCACGCAGATTTTATTGAACTACTAGGAGAGTTGGGTGTATTTGGTTTTTCAATAGCAGTTATTTTATTTTATTATATTTTTAAAAATATTTATTTTTGTTTTTCAAATGAAGATAATCAATTTAAAATTATACTAATATGTTTAATGTCTATATTTTTGATAAACGGCTTTATTGATTTTTCTTTAAATATTCCAAGTAATCAATATATTTTTTCTAGTTTACTAGTATTGTCTGTTAGGAAATATATTTAAAATTATTGAATATTTAGATTATTTGCACTTAATCCATTTTGAATTATTGGATTATAGGATTTAAACAAATTCGTCTGAGGCAACAACAAGCTGATAACACGGTTCCATTTAACCAAGTCGGTTGGTGGAATATAGACTATATCCCTTTTTTTAAGTTTAAATTTTCTTCCTGTCACTAAATTGATAGGATTTTTGATATTCATTTTATAAACATTAATTAATAAATCTTCATCATAACTTTCTCTTAGTATAAATATGTTTTTTGCATCAGCTGTTAATTTATTTAAACCGCTGTCAGAAATTAATTGAGTTATTGAATAACCCCCATAAGGGAAATAAGAGCCTGGTTTATCAACTTCTCCAAAAACTAGGATAGAATTTGGATTTCGATCTATAAAAATCACATCATCTTTTTTAAGGTAAAAATTTTCTTTACTGTCCGCACCTTTTATTGCATTCATTAAATCTATTTCAAATACTCTGTTATCTCTTCTTATTACTCCACTTGTACTTGATAAATTATCATTACCTGTTGTATTAACGTTTGCTCTGATTAATGCATCTAATACTCTTATAGGTTTGTCATCTAAATCAATTACTAACTGGTTTCTTACTGTTCCTGTTATGTAAACCTTACTACTATTGAAGGATACAATATCTAGCTGTAAATCTGGATTTTTATAATAATCCTTTAACATCTTCATTAATAGATTTTGAATTTCAGTAGAAGTAAAATCTTTTACGTTAATTTTTCCAACATAAGGCAGATCAATCATTCCAAATGGATCAACAAGATAACTTCCATCAATATCATCTGTCTCTGTAAGATTAATTACCATCTCGTCGCCAGGCCCTATTTCATATTGATATACATAATCGTATAAATTATAATATTGTTTAATTGGATCAAAGCTAGTGCCACTTGTTGAGTTTTCTGAATTTTCAAGATCAATCTCTGAGTAGTCTAGATCATTTATATCTACAATTTTAATTTTAATATTAGGGGTATTTATATTTTTAGTTTTTTCAGGACTAATAATAGGATTTTCACTAATACCAGTACTTAAATTATTACAGGAATTTAAAATAAAAAGAGACAAGATAAAAATTATTAATTTATAGTGATTTAAAAAATTCATATCAAATTTTCCTCATTTTTTTTGTCTTAGCTGGATTTCCTGAATAAACATAATTTTTTTTCGCATCTGTTGTTAAATTACTCATTGCCAATAAAACTGAGTTGTCATTCATAGTTACTCCAGGTCCAATAAAGCAATTAGCTGCAACCCATACATTTTTTTTAATTATAATTTTATCTGTCATTAATTCAAACTTTTTTGAATTATAATTATGGCTTGCAGTGCATAAAAATGTATTTTGACTAATTATAGAATTAGAATCAATTTTAATTTTATCATAATTATAACAATCAACATTTCTTCCTAAACAACTATTTTGCCCCATTTCAAGTAACCAGGGTTTAAAAATTTTAGCAGACGGATATACTTTTGATGACCAAGTAATTTTTGCACCAAATAACTTGAGAATAAACACTCGCCAAAAGTTGAAGATAGAAGGGGGGGTAAAACGAAAAAATAAAATCCAAAAAAACAACCAAATAATCCTCAAAAGTTTTACTGGAATTTTATGATTATATATTTTCAATTTAAGAAGCTTAATTGTTTTTTTTAAAACACATTGATCCCATATAATATAAGATTATAAGTTAAAAACATATGAATTTATCTGAATTATTTAATTTCATTAAATATAACCAAAGATTTAAAGAAAATGTCGGATATCAATTTTTAAGTTTTTTCTCTAAATTAGTTGTTCAAATTTTTTTTCCAGTATTAATGATTCTTACCTGGGGAGTTGAAATTTTTGGGATATGGTTAATTTTATTAACAATTATCTCTACAATTTACGGGGTAAATTTGAATGTAACTGAAGTTACGCGACTTGAAATGACAAATGCATTTAATCAAAAAAATAATAATGCTCTAGAAAAATATTATTTTAATGGATTTGTTGCTCAAATCATCAATATTTTTCTGTTTTCACTTTTAACTCTGTTGATTATTAGTTTTGTAGATTTATCAAAATATTCCAATGTAAATTTAGATTACTTAAGTATTAAAAATTGTTTTTATTTTATAATTATTGCATTTTATATAGAGGCGTTAACTTATATTTACTATCCAACAGTCAATTATGAAGGCTATACAAAAAGTTGGGTTAATCAAAATACTTTTTATCAAATCTATTCAAAAGTTTTAATTATTTTAGCTTTTTATTTTAATGAATTTTATTTTTTAGGATTATTTTTGATAGTATCAAATTTATTAAGATTTATTTTGATCTATAATCTTCATAATAAAAAAAAATTAAAACTTAATTTTAAAAATTTTGATAAAATCATTTTAAAAGATTTATTTAAAAAGTCATTAAGTTATACACTTGAAAAAATAAATTATCTTTTAAAACAAAATGGAATTATTTTAATTGTAGCAAATTTTTTTTCTCCAACAATTGTAACACTTGTTTCAACTGCTAGAACATTATTTTATTATCTCCCTATTAATTTTTTTGATGTCATTACTCATTCGAGTGTAATTGAATTCACTAAAATTAATTTACATAATAAAGTTAATGAAATTAAAATATTGTTTAAGAAATTTTTTGTAATTTTATTGATAGTATCTTTAATTTTTTTTATTGGATCCAATTTAATTGGTAAAGAAATTTATGAAATATGGATTAAATCTAATGAAATTAAAATTACACGTAGTTTAATATTTTTAATAACATTAGATGCAATTTTAATTGGCTATTTAAATCTATTAACAGCACCATTTAAAGGATTTAATAATTTTTTATTTTTAACCAAAATTGATTTTTACTTAACTCTTTTTTCTTTAATTACAATTGTTGCATTAATCTATATCTTTAATTCTTTATTATTAATTTTTCTTTTAATTGTAATAAGCAATATTATTTTGGCACTATTTCTTAATTTAAGATTTAAAGATTATTTAAAAAGGTTATGAAAAAAAAATTTTTACTATGTACGCATGGAACATTTCATTATTTTAATTTAGCAAAAGCTTTATTAAAAAAAAAGCAACTAGTAAAAATTATTTCTGGCTACCCTTATTTTAAATTATCAAGGTATAAAATTCCAAAATCGTATATCGAGGCAACTGGTTTTTATCAGTCTCTAAATTTTATTTTTAGAAAATTAGGTTTTCAGAATAATAATTTCATTTTGAACTTCTTGAATTGGAACAGTTCCTTAACTGTAGATAAAAAATCATCTAAATTTATTAATCAGTCTGATGTATTCTTGTCTCTTTCAGGTGGAGGCTTAAATACTGGTAGACAATTTGTTAAAAATAAAAAAATTTATATATGTGAAAGAGCCAGCAGTCATATTTTGCATGCTAGAAAAATTTTAAGAAAAGAATATGCCAAATATCATATCAATTTTGATATTGATCAAAAATTTGTTGATCGTGAAATAGCTGAATATAAATCTGCATCTAAGATTTTAGTGCCATCAAGGTTTGTTCAAAAAACTTTTGAAAATCAAGGTTTATTTAATACAACAGTATTGACCTACCCATCTGATCAATCAGTTTTTTTTAAGAAAAAAAAATTATTTGATAAAAAATTTCTGTCTAAAAATTTTAAAATATTATTTGTTGGTGGATTAACATTAAGAAAAGGTATTCCATACCTTTTAAAAGCTTTTAACAAATTGCCCTTTAAAAACAAAGAACTTCATTTAGTTGGATCTTTATCCAAGGAGTATAAATTATTTAAAAACCTCATCAATATTCAAAATACCTTTATTTATGGTCATTTAAATCAAGAAGAAATTAATAATTTAATGAATAAGAGTCACTTATTTATCATGCCCAGTATAGAGGAGGGAGCTGCTATTTCTGTTGCACAAGCAATGAATACAGGATTGCCTGTAATTGTTACTGAAAATACTGGCTGGAAGGAAACTGTTCAGAAAAATAAAAATGGTTTTGTTGTTCCGATCATGAATAGTAAAAAAATCTATGAAAAAATTATATATTTAAAAAAAAATCCAAAATTATTGAAAAAATACTCACTTAATTCATTAAAGTATTCAAAAAATAAAACATGGGATCAATATGTTCATCAATTAAATAAATTAATTGCTTCTTTGTAATTCTTTTAAATATAAATTTTTTAATTTTGTAAAATAAATTTCTTCTTTAAAATTATTTTTTTTTATATTTAGTTTTTTCTTTATCTTTAAATTAAAATTTTTATTGTTAATTAATTTTTCAATACCCAAACTCATCGATTTAGAATCTTTTGGATTAAATAAAAGAGGATAATTTCCTAATATTTCTTTAGTTGTTTTAATATTGCTTGCTACTATTGGTAATTCAGAATTT
>Ga0255773_10004267_pt1 | contig 12188 bp, 12 predicted proteins | sample 011ome_17_FD_179971 | JGI IMG/M metagenome (GOLD analysis project Ga0255773, IMG submission 179971) | Coastal salt marsh microbial communities from the Groves Creek Marsh, Skidaway Island, Georgia - 011502XT metaG (version 2) | ecosystem: Environmental > Aquatic > Marine > Intertidal zone >...
CAAGTCGCAGATATATGTCAGCAAAGGTGGAGGCGGGTACCGGAATCGAACCGGTGTACACGGATTTGCAATCCGCTGCGTCACCACTCCGCCAACCCGCCAAGAATCAACATCGGTGATTATGTTTATGCGCACTTACTACGCAAATACGGGATGCAGTGCAAGACCGGCAAGGCAAAGTATTTTCTGCACCACAGCAGAGGCATAAAATCAATTACGCCTAAGCATTTAATCGGTCGCAAAGCTCATACACGCGGTCAGTATTGGACTGCGCGATTTCGCCATTTTCCATCAACAGGTTATTTTCGAATCCAATCCGTGCCTTGCCCCCACGTTCAATTGCATAGACCAAACAGGCCGTTTCGCGCGCACCAAAGGCGCAAACGGCCCAATCTGCATTCGCGACGACATCTGCATCCAAGCATTCCAAAAATGGATCCAAATCCTGCGGGTCTGATTTTTGACCTGTCGTGTAACGCCCCAACACAAACAAAAATGCGTTTTGCTGCGCAGGAATAACGCCACCGCGCACCAAATCGTAAAACAGGTGCATATCATCGGGGCTGTAAAATATATGCTGAATGACGATACCTTGCGCGGTGCATTTTGCATAAAATGTGGCCAAATCATCGCGACTGCAATCGCGCAGCAATTCCACAATCGCGGCGGATACATAGGGATGCGCCACATCCAAAATCAAATCGCGCTGAAATTGCGATGTGTATTTGCCGGCGGCCTCGGTCGTGATTTGCACGTACAGATCAGGACAGCGTGCCGTAATGTCATCGATCAACATGCGATATTGTACGGCATCCAACAGATGGGATTGATCATCATTTCGTATATGCACATGCGCCCCTGTTGCACCGGCCGCATGTGCCTGCACAACGGCGGCAACCGTTTCTGCGAGTGTCACTGGAATATTGGGGTGATCGGCCTTGGTTTTATAGGCACCATTGGGGGCCACCATAATTTTCGGCAAGGGCATCATGGCAGAACGTCATCCACGGTTTTAACCAGTTTGGCCAGCAAATCATCCATATCGTCATTTTGCATAATAAACGGGGGGGCCAGCAGAATATGATCCCCCATGCGACCATCAATCGTACCCGCCATTGGATAGCATAGCAACCCATTGGCCTGCGCCGTTTTTTTCAATTTGCCCGCCAGTCCTAGTGCAGGATCAAAGGGTGTTTTGGTGTCGCGGTCCGACACAAATTCGATACCACGAAACAGGCCGCGACCCCTGATATCGCCGACATGCGGGTGCTGACCAAAGGCCTGTTCCAACCGCGATTGCAAATCTTGGCCCAGTGGTGTGACCTGATCCAACACCCCTTGGTCAAAAAACACGTCCAGCACCGCGTTGGCCGCAGCCGCCGCCATGGGATGGCCCAGATAGGTGTGGCCATGCTGGAAAAAACCCGACCCCTGTTCGATTGCACCATAAATTTTGGTCGAACATAGGGCGGCGCCAATCGGCTGATACCCTGCGCCCAGCCCTTTGGCGATACATAAAATATCGGGTGCAATGCCGTCTTGGTCACAGGCATATAGGGTACCGGTGCGCCCCATGCCACACATCACCTCGTCCAAAATCAGTAGCACACCGTATTGGTCGCAAATGTCACGAATGCGTTTGAAATACCCATCAACCGGCGGCACGGCACCGGCGGTTGCGCCCACCACGGGTTCGGCAATAAACGCCATGACGTTTTCGGCACCCAATTCGATGATTTTTTGTTCCAATTCATTGGCCATGCGCTGGCCGTAATCCCATTCGGTTTCATCCGCATGCTGACCGCGATAGGCATAACAGGGTGCAATATGGTGGGTGTCAATCAACAATGGATCAAACTGCGCACGCCGCCACTGGTTTCCCCCAGCGGCCAAGGCACCTAAGGTGTTGCCATGGTAACTTTGCCTGCGGGCAATGATTTTTCGGCGCTGGGGTTGGCCGATTTCGGTGAAATATTGGCGCGCCAGTTTTAAGGCTGCTTCGACCGCCTCTGACCCGCCAGATACCAGATAAACCCGATCCAATCCTGCGGGCGCCTGATCCACCAACCGCCGCGCCAGCCGTTCCGCAGGTTCAGACGTAAAAAAGGATGTATGCGCATAGGTCAGGCTGTCCAATTGCGCATGCAGGGCAGCAATCACAGTCGGATGCGCATGACCCAAACATGATACAGCCGCACCGCCAGAGGCATCCAGATATTTATTCCCATCCGTATCAAACAGGTAACAGCCCTGCCCATGTGATGCGATTGGCAAATTTGCCTTGGTGTGGCGGGGGAAAATATGGCTGGTCATGTGTTTTCAATCCATCAGAAAGCAGGTTTGGTTTGGCGCCGCCGCTGTGATGCCACAACAAGCAACAACAGCATCAAAGCAGGAAGGTAAAAGATTTCTTTGGGCATGCGATCCACTGGCACGCTGATCCGTTCGATCACAACTGGCTGATCGCCATAGAAATCAAATTGTTGGAATTGTTCGAAAAACGGCGTTCCGACAAAGGGTTCCAGAATGCTGACGACATCAGGATCGTCAATCATCAACCCAGCCTCATCCAACCGCGTTTCGACGTCACCACCGACGGGCAAATCCAACAAAACGGTCAGCGATGCAATTTGATCGGGGTTGTCAAAATCAGGCCCCGTCACCTGCGCATAGGCGGTTATAACATCGGGAAATTCATTCAAGGCCTGTAAAACCTGCGCACCAGCGAAATCTTGGGTGGGTGGGGAAATCTGATCCAGCCAAAATCCGGGACGAAACAGCGTCAGCGCAATCAGCAGCAGGGCTAGCGTTTCCCACAGTTTGCTTTTGGCTAGGAAATATCCTTGCGTTGCGGCGGCAAACAGCATCATGGCGATAGTGGCCACGATGAACACGAACACCGCCTTGCCAAAGGACACATCAATCAACAACAATTCCGTGTTGAAAATGAACAAAAACGGCAGCAACGCGGTGCGGATATCATAGGTAAAGCCCTGAATACCGGTTTTAATCGGGTCGCCTTGGGATATGGCGGCCGCGGCAAAGGCGGCCAATCCTACGGGGGGCGTATCATCAGCCAAAATGCCAAAATAAAACACGAATAAATGTACCGCAACCAAGGGCACGATCAGTCCCGATTGCGCGCCCACCGATACAATGACGGGTGCCATCAGGGATGACACAACAATGTAATTCGCTGTTGTGGGCAGGCCCATGCCCAAAATCAGGCTCATCACTGCAACCAAAAACAGCATTAGCATCAGGTTGCCGCCGGACAGAAATTCGACAAATTCGCCGATCACCTGATGGGCACCGGTCAGCGATACGGTACCGATGATGATACCGGCCGCCCCCGTTGCCACGCCAATGCCAATCATGTTTTGGGCGCCTGCGATCATCCCGTCAAAGAAATCGCGCGCACCCTGTTTCAGACCCGCCATCATCTGACCCTGCCCCCGCAGGGCACGTTTTAGACTGTGCTGTGTGACAACGATGAATATCATCGTCACCGTCGCCCAATAGGCCGACAGCGATGGCGACAAACGTTCCACCAAAATGTTCCAAATCAACACAACGATGGGCAACAGAAAATAAAGACCCGTGATGGCCACGTCCTTGGGACGGGGCAGCGGTGTTTTTTCATCAACCAAGAAATCATTTGGCAAATCATCCGCCTGCGCGGCAATGCGGATCAAAACCAGATAGGCCGCCAAAATCAATGCAGGGCGCACGATACCGCCCGCTTGGGGCAGGTAATCATTGATCCAGCCCAGCCCGTAATAAATAACCATGGCCAAGGCAGCCATGCCCAAAAACCCCGTCAAAAATCCCAACAATTGACGCAGGATGGGTTTGTCGTTGGGGGCCTTGGTCAGGCCTTTCAGGTCCAGCTTCAATGCCTCAAGATGGACGATATAGACCAGCGCGATATAGGATACCAAGGCAGGCAACAGCGCGTGTTTGACCAATTCAGGATAGGACACGCCTGTAAATTCCGAAATCAAAAACGCAGCCGCCCCCATAACCGGCGGTGTCAGCTGTCCGTTGGTGGATGACGCCACTTCGACCGCGCCCGCACGTTCGGCCGAAAACCCTGTACGTTTCATCAGTGGAATGGTGAATGTGCCGGTGGTGACCACATTGGCAATCGAACTGCCCGAATACAGACCCGATGCAGCCGAGGCAACGACCGCCGCCTTGGCCGGCCCCCCGCGCAAATGCCCCAGCGCGGCAAAGGCCAGTTGGATAAAATAATTGCCTGCCCCTGCCTTTTCCAGCAGGGCGCCAAACAGAACGAACAGAAAAATCATCGATGCCGCCACGCCCAGCGCCACGCCGAACACGCCTTCGGTTTGCATCCAGTAATGCCACAACGCTTTGCCCAGCGATGCGCCTTTCCATTGGACCACTTCGGGCAGGACATCGGAATGGCCGAAAAACACATAGGCCACAAACACGGATGCCACGATCACCAATGGCAGGCCAAGCGATCGAAACACCGCAACGGCCAGCAGGATCAGACCACTGGCGGATATGATTAAATCCATTGTGGTGGGCAGACCCGCCCGATCCGCAATCGCCTGTTTGTTGAAAAACAGATACAGACAAACCACGGCACCAATAGACGCAAGGACATAATCGTATATTGGAACAGAGGTTTTTGATGACCCTTTGAACAACGGAAACGACAGCATCGCCAACACAAGCGCAAAGGCCAAATGGATTTGGCGTGCCTCTTGGTTGTTGAAGACCAGTTTTAATCCCAAATGTTCAGACAGGAAAAACGGAATTGCCGACGCAATATAGAGTTGAAACACCGACCAGCTGAACGCAATGGCCAACACCAGTTTCATGGGCCATCCCGATAATTGACGCCCACCTGATTCAACAGATGCGACGATTTCATCTGCGGTTTGTGGTGTTTGTGCCATGTGGTGTCCCCCTAAAAAATCCCCCCGCAAAACCGCGGGGGGATAGATCGACTGTGCGTTAGATTAGTTCATCCAACCGCGTTCTTTGTAGTACTTGGCAGCACCAGGATGCAAAGGTGCGGACAGACCATCGCTGATCATCTGTGCCTCTTGCAGGTTCGCAAAGGCTGGGTGCAGTTTTTTGAAATCATCAAAGTTGTCAAACACGGCCTTTACAACTGTGTAGACGACGTTGTCAGGTACATCTGTTGACGAAACAAAGGTTGCACCGACGCCGAATGTTGTGACTTCTGAATCAGTCCCTTTGTACATTCCACCTGGGATGGTTGCAGAGCGATAGTAAGGATTATCAGCAATCAACGCATCAATTGGCGCGCCCTTGACAGAAACCAGTTCGACGTCACAGGTTGTCGCCGCCTCGGTGACCGCAGCGGCGGGGTGGCCAATGGTGTAAATCATTGCGTCGATTTTACCATCACACAGCGCCTGCGCCATTTCCGAACCTTTCAGCTCGGCTGCCAATGCGAAATCGTCCATTTTCATGCCAAAGGCATCCATGACAACTTCCATAGTGGCACGTTGGCCGGAACCGGGGTTGCCGACGTTGACTTTCTGACCTTTCAGATCTTCGAACTTGGCGATACCTGACCCTTTGCGGGCGATCAATGTGAATGGTTCGGGGTGTACGGAAAATACCGCACGCAATCCTTCGAATGCGCCGGCATCTTGGAATTTGGATGTGCCGTTATAGGCGTGGTATTGCCAATCAGACTGCGCAACGCCGAATTCCAATTCGCCCGCGCGGACGGTGTTGATGTTATAGACCGAACCACCTGTGGATTCCGCAGAACAGCGGATGCCGTGTTCTTTGCGGTCTTTGTTTACCAAACGACAGATTGCGCCACCGGTTGGATAATAAACGCCGGTTACGCCGCCGGTGCCGATTGAAATGAATTGTTGTTGTGCAAACGCAGGTGCCGTCGCGGCGGCAAAGCCCACTGCTGCGACCAGTGTCATAAGTTTTTTCATTCTAATCTCCCTTTAGATGATTCCACGTATAATACATATGTTTTATTTTTATCAAAGATAGAAAACGTTTGTTTTATATCATCAGCCTGCTAAACTGCGGCCAACGGGGAATTTTTTTATGAAAACACAGGCCGCTTTGAAACATGCGATCGGGGACATCGCCGCAACTGGGCCCAAAGCCTTGGCTAAATTTGCACAATGGACGTTGGACAATTATTCTGAAATTGCGTTCCATTCCGTGCGCGGGTTGGCCCAGCTGGCCGGTGTAAATTCCAATACGGTCATCCGTTTGGCAAAATCACTGGGATATGCGGGCTATGACGATTTACGTCAGGATGTGCAAAACACCCTGCGCCAAACCGACCCTGTATCCTATAGCGATCGCGCAGGCGCACTGCGCATGCGACCCAGCCAAGATATCTATGCCGATTTTTTGGACAGCTATCAGAAAAATTCGTCCCAACTGTTTGAACCGGCATCATTGGACATCATCCAAGCCAGCGCAAAAACATTGGCACAGGCCGAACAGGTCTATACCGTGGGCGTGCGCAGCTGTTATTCCGTGGCGCATTATTTGTCCTATGTGGGATCAATGGCCTTTCCGTCATTTCACCGCGCCCCATCCGAGCCGGGCGCAATTATGGATCAGCTGTCGCGCGCCACATCGCGCGATGTTTTGGTCGCGGTTTCATTTTCCCATTATTCAACAGAAGTCATCCGCGCCTGCGAAATTGCCAAATCCAAAGGCATGCAGATTATCGCGTTAACAGACAGCTTTTCATCGCCTTTGGCCCAATCCGCCGCCCATGTCATTGAATTACCAATGAGCGGTCCGCAATATATGCCATCGTTGCACGCTGCCTTTATCGTGGCAGATTTGTTGTTGACCACCTTGGCCGCAGGATCGCCAAGCGCGCGTGAAAATATCAAATCATTTGAACATCAAATTCTGACATTTGGCGGATATGTCGAACGCTAGCTGCCCGCGTCAGCCGGACACTGGCACCATCGTCCCTTGCAATACTGCAATCAGTGTTTCCGCATTGTTTTGAACAGCAAAAACATCCGCAGCCACCACGGATAATCGGCGGCCGGTTTTAATAATCCGGCCTTTGGCGATTAGCGTGTTTCCCGAAGCTGGGGCCAGCAGGTTGATTTTCATCTCTGCTGTCAAAACTTCGGTTTGTGGGTCATATTCGGTCAATGCCGCATATCCTGCTGCACTGTCCCCAATGGCAAAGGTCAGGCCCGCATGCCCAAAGCCGTGTTGCTGTAACACCTGCGGTGTCAGCGGGGCCGTGATATGAACATGCCCGCGATCCAGAAACTGGATCTGCGCCCCAAAGGTTTGCATCAAACTTTGGCGTGCAAAACTATCGCGAATTTTATGTTCGATTTGCGGATCCATAACCTGCGCCCTACGCCTATATCACGCCCAAGCAGACACAATAACGCACATCAAGGCAAGTCAGAATTTAGGTTTCATTAAAGTGAACCGTTTATCTGAAGAGAATAGCTGATCAACCCACTTCTTTTCCGTTGCGAAATCATGTGGCACCTGTGTCGCTGTGCGTGCGCCGCTTAGCGATAGGCTGGCAAAAAAATCAAATCCAAAGATTGTCACTGCATGAACAGGCGCCCTGCGCAACATGTCCAAAACCAACACACCAGTTGTTGGAAGACATCCCATTTCGCCAATTAATCGATGATGTTGATCTGCCGGATGCAGATAGAAACCAGAGCTGGTCGCCAAAGTCCAAGGTAGACGTTTTCTCTTTGATGTCATCCACAACACACGCTGCGGCGACCGGGCGTCGATAACATCGGCGGACAAAGGGATTGATGTCGCAATCCATGTTGTTCGCTGGCCATGTGATTTTTGGTCCGGTATCGGGGATGAATTGATCCGCACAACGATATCAGCCTGATCAATATACGCCCCAAATTCCGCCTGCGACAGTGACCGTGCATTGCCAACAACTGCTACAGTTTTATCGCGCAAATCGCCATAAATGTCTTGCTGCGTGTCTGACAACCTTGCCAACAGCCGTTCGTCACGGAAAAATTTCGCGATGGCAAAACGCATTCTGTTCATAACAGACCCCGGATGTCAGCAAACAAAGTTTGCGCCCGTTGGTTTGCCATTGCAACAAAATCATGAATATTGCGTTGTTCTGAAGCGGTAAATTCTGGGGGCAGGCGGTTTGGGATTTTCTGAAATTCACTGGGTGTAATGACACCGAATTCGAACATAGTAGAAGTTGCAAAGCTTCGCTTCAACGCCCCCGAAACAACATACTTTTTTAAATTAATTATTTCCAAATAGGAGAGAAATGGCCATTGTGCGGCGTTCTAACATTTAGGCGATGCATATTTATTCAAATAATCTTCGATCCACTGGACATGGCCAAACCCCTCGACCAGGCGTGCGACGTATGATCTATGGCGGGCAGATAAATCGGAAATATCGGGTTTTCCGTGAAATGCAACAATTTTACAGTCAGGATGCGGACGACATGCGCTGAACCACGCGATGGGTGGCAAAGGGGCAACCGATTTCTTAAACGATCCAATCCAATGTTCAGGAAAATACCGCAGGTCGCGGGCTTCGCCTGTGATATAATCTTGGTCATTGCGATAGGTTGCCAGCGATTTTTGTGTATCTGTGTTGAATTGATCCCACAATTCGGTGTGCCGCCCCGCCACAAAACCAACCACCGATGAATTTCCGCCGCGAACCACACGAAACAATTTGGGAAACCATTTTTCGTGATAGGTTGGCCAATCTTTGATTATATGGATTGTGTCATCCGTGATCACATCAAATAATTCTGCCACGGGGGCAACAACGGCCACGTCGACATCCATGAACAGGACCCGCGCACCCGCCGGAAAAATATCGGTTTTGAACATCGCCAATTTAGGCCACATCCCATCCGCCCAGCGCGCGGGATCCATTGGGATATCTGGCAAGGCAATGATTTTTATCCCAGAATCCAAACCCTGCGGATTATCCGTGATACAACAGATATCAACATCGGCCGGGGCATGATCGCGTAACGCGCGATAGGTCATGTTGAATTCATCTGTGGGGTAACCTGCACCCCATTTAATCAATGCAATAATATCCATAATGAAACATCCCCACTTCTGCGTCTGGCCCGATATGAACCTATGCTCCACTAAGCTGCGGCGTCTAAGCTGTCAAGTTTTGCAGCAGTTCAGGCCAGCACCAATTGTAGAAACGGTTTGCATAACGGCTGAGAAAAATTTAACCTGCCAGCCAAGGAAAAAGGAAGCCCAACATGTACCGTGTCGCATATGCCGTTATTAGTTCTGTGTTATTATTTCTGGCCGCGCCAGTCGCTGCAGAGGGATATGAGGTAACGATTTACAGCGGGGTCCAAACATCGCCCCACAGCCCCGTCACATTCACAGATGAACAAGGCAACGTCGATAAGTTCACAGCAGGCTGGAATGGCAAAAGTATGGCGCCGCCACCCTACTACGGTGTGCGCGCAACCAAATGGTACGGAAATTTTGGCTTTGGTGCGGAGCTGACTCATGCCAAGGTATATGCAAATCAGAAAACGCGGACGAAATCTGGGTTTGATCGGCTGGAATTCACCGACGGGCTAAACATCATCACAGCGAATGTTATGTGGCAAAAACAATTCTCTGGATCGCCAATCCGTATGCATTCTGGCGTTGGTTTGGGAATTGCTTTGCCGCATGTCGATATCGAAGGCAACGGATTGCGGGAATACGGTTATCAAATGACAGGTGGCGCGGTACGATTGATCGGTGGAATAAGCTATCCTATTTCAAACCGCATGTCCGTGGTTGCAGAATATAACGGAACCTATTCGCAAAACGACGTCGATCTGGGCCGCCAGGCAGGGCTGAAAACAAACGTAGTCACCAATGCTATCAATATTGGTCTCAGCGTGCGATTTTAAACGCGGCTCTACACGTACAAACCCCGTTCAAAAGATCGTATCCTAATCCTGCGTTTAAGAAACTGAAACTTGGCCCCAAGTTCGGCTATAGGTGAACGCATGTGCAATGCACAACACCAACACGCGACCCTGTCGAGATACTAGTCGATTGAAAATTAATTTTTTGCTTAAATGGTGCCCAAGGACGGGTTCGAACCGCCAATACAGGGATTTTCAATGGAGGTGCCATTATATCTCCAAATAACTACTGTGGGTTCGATATTGGATTTTTGGGTGTGCGTTAAAATGTGTTTTTCATATTTCAAATGACTTGTGCTTTTTAATCCGGTCAATAACCCTCAATTAAACCACACCTGTTGGCACCCAATCAGGCGGTAAGATTACACCTAACCCGCTACTGTGATCAGCCTCACTTTGAAAGGGTAAGGTGTAGGCACGCTACCTATTTTCCCATTATGTTTTTTCGACGCTCTTGGATTTTGTCGTTTGCTTCAACGGTACCGTCGTGAAATGAACCGAACCACTTATCCCAAGGAATTTCAAGACTTCCATAATTGCACTCAAAATATCTGTGATGCATCTGATGATGAAACGTTCCTAACGCAAGTCGGTTTCTATCACCGATTAACAAACCCTGAAATCCAGTGTGTGTCGTGATTGCCGTCAGAAAATAGTACTGCAAATGGAAAATGATATGTAACGGATGCGCCCCGATAATAAGGTGAATACATACAGATCCCAAAAACACGAACTGTTCAACGGGATGCATGGACATACCCGACCATGGGCCGACGTTGATGTTCCTATGGTGGACCGAATGAATATAACGATACAGCACTGGGATATGTAACGCCCGATGAATGATATAGAAATAGAAGCTTTCCCAAATCGGTATCAGGAAAAAAACCGATACAAACCAGAATGGGGTATCAGTAAATTTTATATAGGGCATAAAACCATTTGCTAGAGCCCACCAAGACACAACCTCAAATAAAGACCAGATAAATACACCGGATCCTAACGTCCAGAACATGTTGTCCCTAATCTGGCCGCCCAAGGTGAACTGTTTGCCCTTGATCATCAAGGGACGGGGATCATACTTTAGGTTTTTGCCCTGTGCGGAAAACGAATAAAACCAAAGATGTAGGCTACCGCCAATTGCTAAAGCCAATAAAAAATTGCGTATATAAACCAGCGCGATCCAGTCAAAATTTAGCAAACGAGTTGCTTCAAGGCTTGGCGAAAACCAATAATAGCTTGCAATCGTCAGAGCCAAAATAATTATTTTCTCTGTAATTAAAAACCACGAGTCCCAAAACCAGCGCATAATTTTTCTAGGGTCTGGCGGCCACTGGAATACCGGAGAAACCTGCAGCGGGAGCTGCGGTAAATGATTCCAACCTTTCAATGGCCCGTCTGACATTCTAACCTCATTGCGTGTGTGGGATAAACGTTGACACATTTCTTTAAAGCTGAAAAGCAGTAAATAGTGCAAAACATTATCTGAAAAAGCGATTTATAATGGCGATATCCATCACATTTATGCGCTATTATTGTGCTGTGATCGAACACGGTAGCATTTCTCACGCTGCAGCTGAAATGAACGTTGCCGCGTCAGCAGTTGCATCAGCAATGGATTTGATTGAAGAACACTTTAGCCTAACACTCGTAAACCGCTTTCGATCTAGGGGCGTACAACCCACTAAAAGTGGTAAGGCAATTTATGAACAATTTACAAACTTAATTGAAGAGTACGACCATGTAATGCACAGTGCGTCGGAATTACGCGACGGATTATCAGGACATATAAGCATCGGCTACTATGCACCAGTTGCGCCAGCGTTTTTACCTCGGATTGTAAAAGACCTAAGGGAAAATCATTCCGCAAACGTTCAATTGACGGAATGCTATAATGATACAGTTCAAGAACGATATCTCGCAGGTGAATTCGATATAATTTTTTTCGTCTCAAACAATTCGTTTTTACAGATACCCTCAGATATCCTGATCGAAGCACCCGCTTGTGGTGTGAGCCTCCCGATTTGAATTTGTTCTTTGGAATTTGATTGGCGAAATAGCGAATGTGATACTGCCAGAACATATGACATGATCTATGCTTAGGCTTGCTATGAGCTGACTAAATTAGTGCATCCATTTTGATAAATTTTATTGACAATAGTTTAGAACGGAATAAGCGCTCAATATCAAAATGCTTCCCTTCAACCATGCAGTGCACGGAACGTATATGACGAAACCAAACACCGGGATT
>Ga0255773_10004268_pt1 | contig 12181 bp, 6 predicted proteins | sample 011ome_17_FD_179971 | JGI IMG/M metagenome (GOLD analysis project Ga0255773, IMG submission 179971) | Coastal salt marsh microbial communities from the Groves Creek Marsh, Skidaway Island, Georgia - 011502XT metaG (version 2) | ecosystem: Environmental > Aquatic > Marine > Intertidal zone > Salt...
CGCGCTCGTTTGCACCCAAGGCACCGGCGGCGGTGGCGACGGCGACGGGGGAGGCGGAGGAGGACGAGGAGGAGGATTGGGAGGCGGGAACGGCGAAGGAGGCGGGAACGGCGAAGGTGGCGGAGAAGGCACGAGAGACATTATTACGTGTTATTCTCTGTCCGAAGCGTCGAAAGTGGTGGTCGAGGCAAACGAATTTTGAAGATTTTTCAAAGGACTGCCCAAAGAAGATTTCAAGAGTTCAACTTTGCGGTAAAGAGCGGGACAAGAAAGAGGACACAAAGAGACACTCTACGCGCCGCAAGGAACACACAGATACAGTATACGCATGAGTAGTAGTAGCAGTAGTAGTATTCTTATAAGTATTATAAGTATTAAGCTTCGTCGAGTGCAATTCTCGGACAGATGTTCATGCTTTGCAATTCCTGAAACAACAACTTACACGCGTACGGGACTTTCAACGTGGCGACTTCGGCTTTTATGCCGCAGCTGTGACAACAGTCCCTCCCGCTCGCTTTGTCTCGGTACGCGAGTAAACCGCACGTGACGCAGACTTGCGCGTCGAAGACGTCGGCGGAAATCATGAGACGTTCGAGAACTAACGCGGAAGCGCCGTAGCCGATTAAGCAGTCGCGTTCCATTTCGCCGAGGCGTAAACCGCCTTGGCGGGCGCGACCTTCCGTGGGTTGTCTCGTGAGAACGACGCGTGGACCTCGAGCGCGCGCGTGCATTTTGTCCAGGACCATGTGTTTGAGCTTTTGGTAATAGACTGGACCGGTGAAAATTCTCGCTTGGAGGTATTCGCCGGTGAGACCACAGATTAAGGTTTCCTTACCGTCCGAAGCGTAGCCGGCTTTGAGTAAAGCTTCGCCGATTTCGTCGACGGACTCGTTCTTGTTCGTCGTCCCGGCGGCGGTGGCGGAGGATATGTCGTTGCTGGCAAACGCAGAGGCGTCGCGGAAAGTGCCTTCTTCTGAGGCAGCCTTTCCGGCGAGTAACTCGATGAGTTTACCAACAGTCATCCGCGACGGGAAACCGTGCGGGTTCATCACCAAGTCTGGGCATATGCCGCGTTCGGTGCACGGAAAATCTTCCTGCGGTAAAATGGCACCGACGACGCCTTTTTGACCGTGGCGAGAGGAGAATTTATCGCCAACCTCTGGCCGTCTCGTGTGACGCACCAACGTTTTCACCACGAACTGGTTCTCGTCAGTCACCGTGAGCATGACCTTGTCCACGACGCACTCGTCCACTTCCGGTCCTCGGTAGACTTGCGGAGCTGGACGAAACTCGCGATCGGGGAGTTGATCGGGATTCGTCATCGGGTCTCGAGTGTTTATCGGCATGTGCTTGTTGATGTAAATGTCTTTGTTTCGAATCCTCACCCCAACTTGCGCGTACCCGTCGTCGTCCAACACTCGGTAGTTTTTCATCTTTTTCATCTGAGTTATCGACGGTTTCAACACTTTATCTTGCGTTCGATTGGCGTATTTTTTCATCGTTGCCGAGTATTTCCTAGAGACTTGACATCGACCAAAGCCTCGGTCTAAGGATGCGCGGTTTATCACTACCGCATCTTCAATGTCGTAGCCAGTGTTTGATAACACCGCGATGACGGCGTTTTGCCCCGCGCCTAAACGATCGTATTGAATCAACTCGATCGTTTTCGTTGTTACCAGCGGCTTTTGCGCCGAACACAACGTGTACATCAACGTATCCATTCTGTTCAGTTGATTAAACGCTAAATTGCCCATGGCTTGTTTACCCATTGCGCACTGGTACGTGTTTCTTGGACTTTGATTGTGGTGTGGAAACGGAATGATCCCGGCGCAGACGCCTAAAAGCGTAAACGGTTCGATTTCGCAGTGCGTGTGCGCACCGGCGGTTAAATCCTTCTCGTGCAATGCGATGTACGCGTCGTTTTCCTCGTTCACGTCTAAGTATTCCACGTACCCTCTTTTCAAGAAATCGTCAAATACCCACTCTTTGTTTTTCAACGCGTCGAGATGTTTTTGTTTCATTTTCAATCGACCGGTGGTTTTGTCGACGACGATTAAAGGTCGACAGACTCTTCCGCCGTCCGAAGCTATGTGAACGAAACCTTTCGTCACGTGGACAGATACAAACTCGCTAATGCGACCCGACCGACGCAGTTTTCTAAATTTAAGCGCGAACTGCTTCGGTTGCGACACGGAACCGAGTATGGAACCGTTCAACAACACCAGCGCGCTGTCCTTCTGGTGCAACTCTTCGCCGGCTAAGTGTTCGAGGAGTTCGCAACCGAGCGCGCGCGCGAGTTTTATCAGAGGCTCTTCGTCGGAATCCGTGGTGACGTGCGTCATGAGCGCTAAATTTTTCACCAACCCGCAACTTTCGCCTTCCGGAGTATCCGAAGGACACAACATCCCCCACTGCGACGGTTGTAACGCTCGAGGACCACTCACTTTACGAGTTTTTTCAAACTGCGAGGTGATTCGAGTCATCATCCCAATCGCGGATATGAAGGACAAACGAGAGAGAACCTGAGTCACGCCTTTACGTTCCATTCGAAATCTTTTGACGGTCCAATTTCCAGTCGATATCGCGTGCTCTAATCCGTTGCTAATAGTATCTTGACGTATGCACTTAACGACGTCAAACTGCTGCGCGCGATTGGCTTTTGATAAAACCGCATCCGCTTGGCGCTTTAAATCCGCGTTTAAACGTTTAAAACAATCTTCAAACAGCAGCGCTAACAATTGCCCGGCTAATTCGAGCCTTTTATTTCCGTAATAATCTTTATCGTCCACTTCCTCGGGATTTAAATTCGCCAACAAAATACGTCGAATCATCACGCACACGTACGCCGATTTCCCTCGAAAATCGTAATCTTCCACCGGGACGTGCGCTAACACAACGCCGGCGAAAATATCTCTAGCTTCGTCCGAACGCGTTCGTCTGTTTATATTGATATGATTCGCGTTGACATTATTTTCTTTCCCTATTGGTGCGCTCCCGTCGTTGTTGCTGTTGTTTTTATTATTCGCGTTCGCTCTGCTATTGGCGTTGTTATTCACTCCCATGGTTGTCGGTTGCCCTGGCGTCGGGCCTTCGCTCGCTTCGACTGCCGCCGCGGCGGCTTTCCCGTCCTTTCCAGCAATCGCAGCCAAACGCCACTGACTGGAGCGAATCCTTTGCCCGCAATATTCCAATGCCTCGCTTTGCGTAAACACGTCCAACGCGGTACACTCTTGTAAACTCGGCGCTAACAAACTCATACACAACGGATCGCTCCCGCCGGCGGCTTTTTGCATCAACTCCTGGTCGCTTTCTAAACCCATTGCTTTTAATGCGATGACTATAGGAATATCCTCTTGGAACGTGTTGTGTTTTAAATACAATTTGCCTCCTTTCTGCACGACATTCGTCTTTGATTTGCGCTCGTGCGTGCTTGAAGTTACGCTGGCGCAAATTAACCCTTTCGCGTCTCGTTCGATAATCACTCTGTTCTTACTCAACTGCTCTTGAATCAAAATCACCTTCTCGACTCCTTTCACGACAAAATACCCTCCAGGATCTAAGGGACACTCGCCTAATCTCGCCAATTCGTCTTCGCCTTTATTCCTCAAACAACACCGAGAACTCCTCAACATCAGCGGAATCTTTCCAATGCACACGTCGTGCGTCGTAATAATATCCTTCCCTTTCGTATACTCCACGTCCACCATCACCGGTGCCGCGTACGTCATATCTCTCAACCTGCACTGTTGCGGCGTGATATCTTGTTTTACCATCCTCTCGTCCACCGTTTGCGGCGACCCGACGGAGACGTTTTTATACCTCAAGTAAAAGTTCGGGTCCGAGTCGCACGTGACTTTGTTGTTCGCCTTGGCGGAGACAATCTTCTTGATCTCCTCGTCGATTAAGTAATCGAACGATTCGATGTGTTGACGAACTAATTTAGTTGTTGTTCCAAAGAGTAGTAGTAAAGAGATTTGTGTTACATGTTGTCAGTATTTTTTGTTCCTCGCATCGAGAGCGAAACCACCCAAGAGGAAGAGAAACGAATAAGACGAAAATTTGTCTCGCACCTAACCCTCTGACTTTGAGAAACGCGGGTAATAACTCGAACTTATCTTTCATCGTTTTGATTGGTTTCGTTCGATCGCCGGAGTATAAACACTCTAAAGTATTGTTATTATTGTTTCCATATTCTGATGCTCCTCTTCTTCTTCCTCCTCCTTTGTCTTCTTCTTTGTCTTCGGCGGCGGCGGAATGTTTCCCCATCGGAGCGAAACTCTTTTAACGCTCTTCTTCTTCTTCTCTGCTGCGTTTATAATAATAAAATCAAAAAACGAACGACAACAACAACAACTATAACGAAGCTCTCTTCTTCTTTGTCTACTCCGTTAAAGAATGTACATTCCACGCGCAAGACAAACACGCGTTGTTGACAGTTGTAAAAGAAAAAATGAGGAATTTTCATCAGAGAGAGAGAAGAAGTGAGAGTAGAAAAATTAAAAAATACTACCATGCGTTCAACATCAAAAAGAGTCATCAACAAAACGTTTCAGTCCATGGCGTCTAACAACACTCCTCCAGCAGTTTTAGTCGTAGGCTCCTCGTTTTCGTTTTGAAAATCTGATATATCCTCTACTCTTCCTCCTTTTCGAGTAGTATTTTGTTGGAGAAGTTTCTGACTGTCCTTCGCCATATCTCTTTTCAACGCGTCGAGCTTCGCCTTCTCTCTTCTTTGATCGGGAGGTAAGAGAGGGAGGATGGGTTTACCGAGTTTTTCGGCCTTAGTTAAACCGTCGTCGCCGGAGGCACCTATCATGGCGTGGTCGGTATCTTCCTCTTCGGAGTAATCAGAGTCGTCGTTTTGTTGGTTCTCGAGTAACTTTTTCTTCTTCGCTTCGGATACGCGCAACGCTTGGACTTCTTCCCAGGAGAGTTGGGGCGTTTTGTACGTCTCGAGAAACTTTTCGCCTTTTTCATCGAGAACTTGCAGAAATTCTTCGGTTTGGCCTCGGATTGCTTGCGGGTGTTGTAACAATAAATCGAGTTCGGCGCCGTCCAAGGATAACAGTTTATCCAATACGCATTGAGGTAGTTCCGGGTAATACTCTTTGATGCGGTCTTTCATCCACTCGTAATAGTAGAAATATTTCGGTTTCGGGCGCATGTATTCCGGGACTTCGTTTTCCCACTTATCTTTGTCCAAAAAGGTTAAAGCGAAGACAGAGCCCTTTCGTAACGCAGCTTTGACTGGATCGGTTAATCGAGCTTGCATTTTGTCCGAGTACGATTGGTAGATTTGGATGGCGCGAGCGCGCGTCGTCGAGAAAGACATAGAGGAGGAAGGCGTCTTCTCGTTATCTTCTTCTTCTTCTTTCTCTTTCAACGACAACGCTTCTTCGGTTTCCAACGCGCGTTTGGCAAAAAGTGCGCACGCAACTTGACTCTCGACGACCAAGTTATCGTTTTCGTGTCCTATACCTTCTTCGCCGCCTTGCGCGATTTCCGTTCGCGTGATGTTTTCTTCGACGAGTAAACGGTCGCAACACAAAGCGCGTTCGTAATGAAAAGCGCCGCCGAACGCGATGACGTCTTTGCACATGTACGTGGCTGCTTTGACGTCTTTTGCGGCTTGTATGACATTATCGGCGCGTAAATACGCTCTAGCGCGAATGCCGGACAAAAATCCACGCGCGATTGATTTTCGTTGGCTCTTCGTAAACTTCGCAGAAGTTGATGAGTTTAGTTGGAATACGGAGGATTCGACCCCGTTGCGTAAAGATGTAAACTTTAACCACTCGTCTCGCACGCGTTTCTCTTCACCCACCGAGTATTCAAGCAGTAACGAGCTGACACGTTTCTTCGACATCCTCGCGCTTTCCGGACGAATCAACGTTAATCCCTTCCCATCTCGCGAAAATGTCAACGGATTTGGCGTTTCGGCGTCAAAGATGCGCCGGGCGTAATCGTCGCAAATGAACTTGATGGAAACTTGATCTCGAGCGACGAGTGCTGCGAGAGCCTCGGAGAGGTGATTCGTGTTTTTATTGCTGTTCTCTTTCTTCGGGGACGCGACTTCTAACGCGTTTAAATACAACTCGCACGCGCCATCGAAGTCCTTTCTCTTCTCGGACGCTTTCGCGCACCGAAAATACGCCTTGCGCAATCGAAACCGTAATTCGTCGAGTATAGATCTTTCCGCCCCGTTCTGCTCTTCTTTCTGCAACGTGCCTTTTAATATACTTTTAGCCATATCTGCGTCGTTGAAAGACTCTTCAAAATGCTCTAAAGAGTACGCGCAAATCGATCGATTTAATAAAACTCTCGACGCTTCGATCGGATCGATCGGGTACGACGAAGTCGAAGTCGAGCGGCTCGTCGTAAACAAGAGCTGTTCCAAATACGCTTTCGCTTTCGTGTACGAGTCGAACGCTTCCGAGTGATTAGACGTCTGTGCAAAAAATAGATTACGTGGGGCATTACATTTAAAAAAAAACAAAACGTACTCGAAACTGCCCGTCTCCAATCCTCTTCCATCTATGCACTTCTTCCTCTGCACGCTTTCCTCCTCCCTTTTGTTGTTCTTGTTGTTGTTGCTTCGTCATCGTCGTCGTCGTCGCTTTTGAGGAGAGCAGAAGAAAAAAACTTTTTTTCTGTGATCAGATGTGATTGTCTTTTGAAAAAAAAAACATGCGTTTTTTTTACGAAAGAAGAAGAAAAAAAAAGGCAGTCTCGCGACAAAAAAAGCTCAATCTGCTTCTTCAGAAAAAATGGGAAAGCGCTCGGACGCCTACCAAGACTGCTGCGAAAGAAAGTCGGGTCGCAGTCGACGACGATAGAAAGAAGAAGAAGATGAAGATGATAAAAAAACGAGCGCACATCGCGTCGACGATCTTAGGCTTGGATTATGAAGAAGATAAAGAAGAAGAGAATGGAAAGGTGTACTATTTAAACTCGGACGCGAAAGATAAAATCGATTTCCGAGCGTACGTGGCGCAGATTCGAGACTTTTTGTTGGGAAACTTTAACGTTTTCTCTTCGACTTCTTCGAGGACTACACTCGAAGAGAGCATCGACGAAGGTAAAGGAGGAGGAGAAAAGAAGAATTCAAAGAAGAAAAGAGCGAACGTGGCGTTAGCGATGCGATGCAACCAATCGTTTCTGGCGCACTTCCTCGCTGTATCTGAAATCCCCTCGGTAGACTTTACGGTTTTATTGAACAGTCGATGGTCCTCGGAAGAGGCGCGAGCGGCTATGGAACACTGCGAATGCGAGATGCTCATCGCGGATGAGTTTCATCTGAACATTTGGAGCGAGTTTGACGGCAGTATGGATGTGAGTGAGCGTTTAACGGTGTTGAAAGCGAGACCGTTTTACTCGTGCGACCGCGGGTTTCGCGAACGGCACGACATCGCGATGAAGAAGAGTTGGTTTCAAAAAGAGGACGAGAGGAAGAGGAAAGAAACTGAAAACGCGACGGATGTGATTGGGGAGTTGTTTGGGAAGGTTTTAGAGCTCGTGAAAGGTACGACGAGTGGTGAAAAGGATGAGGAAAAGGATGAAAGCGGTGGGAGGGATGATGAAGACGAGGAGGAGGTGCGCGGATCGTTTACGCTGGAAGATGTCAACGTGGTTGAGCATTACACGGAAGAAGAACAAGAAGAAATAGAAGAAGGTGGGAATAAGGAAATCATCAAACGTATGGTGCGAGCAGAATACCGGGATATTCGAAACAATTGTTGCCTCGTGTTCACCAGCGGTACGAGCGGATTCGCCCCGAAAGCAGCGATCCTTTCGCATTCCAACCTTGCCGCCGCGATCGACTCGAAATTGTACGATGAAAACGGCCCTCAATACGATAGCGAGGACGTTTATTTGCACTGCGCGCCACTTTACCACGTCGGTGGTCTCATCAGTGGACTCGCCGCAATAAAAGCAGACGCGAGGCACGTCTTCCTCGAGTCTTTCGACGCTCGATCGTTCTTACAAGCCATAGTGACTGCAGAAGTCACCGCGTTCATCGCCGTACCGACCATGTTGCGCAAGCTCGAACGCATGTGCAAAGATGCACACTTGATTCCCCGGCCGACGACAATTTCTTCCACGGTTCAAAGCAACCCTTCGACGTTTAATTCTGTCAAGAAAATCCTCGTTGGCGGGGGTCCCATGCATGAAAAAGACGTCGCGTTTGCGAGAAAGATCTTTCCAAACGCCAAAATCATCTCGACGTACGGCATGACCGAAGCGACGTCGTCGATTGCATACGCTGATTTGACGGATATTGAGATGACACCTCTAGGTAGCAGGACGGCTTCGGCCTCCGACATGTCTTTAGGAGACAACTGGGTGGTCACTGCAAACTCAAACGTTAATCAAGGTAAAATCATCGAAGGTCTGTCCGTGAAAATCGATCGTTTAGGCCAGGAAAATGAAATCTTGATACGAGGCGAAACGGTGTCAAAAGGGTACTACAACACACCCGTAGCTCATTCGTTACACGTCGACGATAAATACAACAACAACGGGTACTTTCGAACTGGTGATATCGGAGAAGTCTCCAAAGATTCCAACACCGTTCGCATCCTTGGTCGATTATCCAATGCAATCAAAACTGGCGGAGAAAACGTCTCGTGCTTGGAAGTCGAACAAGTTGTCGAGAAGCACGAATTGGTGCAAGAATCTGTCGTATATGGCGTACCGGATGACGTGTGGGGCGAAATTGTAACCTGTGCTGTGCGACTGAAACCCGACGTCGAGTGGGCGCAACCGACGGAAAACCTCAACAACCCCGACGCGTGGGAGTTTATGAAATACGCCGAGGAACATATGGACGACCACATGGACGGCCAGCTTTCATCGTTGAAAAAAGTCAACGGGGAAATGTTGCGTCACTGGTGCCTGAAAAAGCAACTGGCGAGGTTTAAAGTGCCTAAACAGTGGGTAGTCGTGGAGAATGAGTTTCCTCGAAATAGCGGCGGTAAAATAGATTTGAGCCAACTTAGAAGAGAGATCACGGTCGGCCGACCGTCCCGTTAGATGAAAGAATTAAAGATAGTACAGTAGATGCGCGCATGTAAATCAATAACGAAGCTAAATATAAATATATGCAATACACGAATAAATAGTCTGAACAGCGTCCTAAATGTAGTAATAATTCTCAAGCGTCGTTCGGAACCACTTCGTGACCGGGACCCCATTCAAAAACTCTCGCTTCAAACTTGGCATCCGCTTCCGAAGGTAGTTCAACAACTTTCGGAGCTTCTTGTTCTCCTTCGATGACCGGCGCCGTAGCTAACGATGGCGTATCTTCTCCCACGTCGCTAATGATATCTCCACTATTACTATTCCCATCACTCTCTTCTTGTTCCTTCAACTCCTCTTTCGCCTCCTCCAACTCCTTCTCGATTTCTTGTACTTGCTCTTCCTTTGCCTCTTGGAGTTCCTCTCGGAGTTCCTTGACTTCGGGCGAAAGAATCTCTGGTGTGACTACTGCCGCTTCAGGTTGCTGTTGCTGCTGTTTAACGATACCTTCAGCGGCAACGACCGTATCTTGCGCTAACAAGCGATCGAGCGAAACCGTTTTCGCGCAACAATCCATAACGCCCGGCGTTATTTCCTTCAACGGTTGGCACGCAGGATCTGGATTACAATCGAGAGGCACGGCGAGCACTTTTGGTTTTGGAACTTCTTCTTCAGCCGCCGGTTGCTGTTCTCTCTGCACCTCTAATCCCGGCTGCGGAACAACAACAGCTTCTTGTTGTTGTTCTTGATGCATCGCGACAGGTACGGCGAGCACTTCCACCGGTCTGTGTTCTACATGCGCATCGAGTCGCACGTGAATCGCTCGCTCTTCCTCCGTGCAGCATCCAATGCCAGCTACAGGAACGCCCGCGATGCACGGCTTCGCCGGATTGCAGTTTGGTCTCGTGTTCGCAAAGGCGGGATGTACTTCTTCCGCGACTGGGTTGCCGACTTGCTCTTCTTTGGAGTGGCAGTTGTCCACACCTGGCGTCGGCACGCCCGGGACGCAATCTTCCTCCATCGCCAAGACTGGCTCGACCGAGATGACTTCGTCGACGCGGTCGCCTTGGAAGCCTTGTTGTTGTTGTTTTTGTTGTTCGGGTTGTACTTCTGCGTGTTCCGTTTGTTCTATTTGTTGTTGTTGTTGTTGTTGTTGTTGTTGTTGTTGTTGTTGTTCGGGTTCGACGAAATGAAACGCCTCGTCGCCTTTCAACCGGTAACATTTCCCGCTCAACTCGTCGCACGTCTTCTCCATAAACCGTTGCCACTCGCCAATATGAATTTCATCTGCGTGACCCGGTGTCGTGGTCAACGAGTATTGGAACGAACCAACTTTCTTCCCAAACAAAACCGCGGTTTCCATGCCAGTTCCGTCGTGAAATTCCTCGACCGAGTGCGACCCGTCCGCGCAGTACCCTTGCACTTTCGCTCGCGGATGGTTCGGCGAAGGCCCAGCTTTCAAGACATTACACAACGAGCCTTTCATATCCTCGGAAACTTCGCGAACCAAATTTCTGAACGCTAACGGCCACGAGTTTGGATCTTGGTATCGCCACGCGTGCATTTGGTTGTACGCGTCGTCGTTCGTCGCGACGAGGCGCAACTTCTCCGCCAAACTTTCCGGCGTCGGGTAGTCTCTCAAATCGATGATTGCATCTTTGCTCGGAATGTAGTCTTCGATGCCATCCCAACCAAAATAGACCGGAATGGACCCTCGCGCTAACGCTCCCCACATTTTCTCGGTGATGTAATCCGGACATTGAATGCCGTTTTCCACGGAGAAGTAAAACATAAACGGCGCCAAGTACGCGTTTTGCGCCTTGGGCGACCCGCCTCGTCCGGGATCCCCGTCCGGTTTCTCAAAGTTGTTCGCACATCCCCCAATGCTAGACACTGGAAACACTTTACTGATCTCGTTCAAAACGCCCGCTCGGCTCGGCATACAATCCAATCCTAAATACGCCACCGACGGCACTCGCTCCTCCCTCGGAATCTGAAACGATTGAAAGTTACCAATCAACTGTTCCACGGACGGCCCAAACCCGTACCACACCGCGTTCTCTTTCATCGCAAACGTCGCCATGTAATCCATATTCGCGATCGATCTCGGATCGGCCAACTCTTTCCCGAAATGGTTCGCCGCTTCGTGCGCGTAATAAAAATCCACCTGGTTCGGGTTCGCCTTCGGCGGCGGTTTGAACACTTTGATTTCGTCTCCTTTCGTCTTCGGATCGATGTACCTATTCCCCCACAAAAACGCGCCTTGATTAAACACTCTCACGTCGCAATCTGCAAACCCTCCAGGTTTACTCGCCGTATCCGCATCCACAATCTCCCCGAAGCACAACCCGGGTTCCGTCAGCGTCTGCGCGTTGTCCACGTACACGACGTCCCACGATTCGATCCCGCCCATCAAACACATCTTAAACTTCCCTTCGTTTTCCTCGTTTATCCCTTTTATTGGTTTGTGAAACCAACTCGCGTCTGCGCCAATTTGGTCGTGTAAATCCCCTTGGTATTCTGACGCTCGTTCCGGGAACGTTTGCACGTTGAACAGGTTGTCTCGTTTCAAGGCAGAAATGACCGGATCTCCCGAATTTGCGTTGGACTCTTTGAATATTTCGTGGAGGTTTCTCATCGTTAACGGACTCGCGCCGAGAGAAGAGAATTCGGACGAATGTGTTTTCGACTTTTTTGAAATCGCCCCGACGAAACACGACGCGATGATGATGGTGGTTGCAAACACAATGATGAAGAAGCGTCGTTTCTCTCGCACTTTTCGTCCATCACGTAACGCACACGCGAAAGAGATGGAATCTTCATCTTTCTTTTTCTTCTGTGATGTTACTAATAATGGTTGTCGTTGCGGATCATCGGGCACATCACCACCCGTCGTCGTCGTCATCACTCACTTTGGATGCCTCCTTGAGACGACGATGAGGTGTTCGTTTGTGTACTGCGCGCGCGTCTTGCAAATGCAGATGTTCTTCCTTGGAAAAGCCGCGTCCCGTCTTGTCTTTAGTTTAGGGTTTTTTTGTGTTTAGGGTTTATAAAATCTGCGGACCGAAGCGCGTTTAAGAAGAAGAAGACAAAGAAGAAGAAGACAGAGAAGAAGAAGTTGAAGTTAAAGAAGAAGAAGAAGAAGAGTAGTCGTTTTAGTGCG
>Ga0255773_10004269_pt1 | contig 12174 bp, 10 predicted proteins | sample 011ome_17_FD_179971 | JGI IMG/M metagenome (GOLD analysis project Ga0255773, IMG submission 179971) | Coastal salt marsh microbial communities from the Groves Creek Marsh, Skidaway Island, Georgia - 011502XT metaG (version 2) | ecosystem: Environmental > Aquatic > Marine > Intertidal zone >...
AGAAATTTGTGGCATCAATATCGGCTGCATTGATGAAATTGACTATCGCAGTTTTCAGGATGTGCCAATGAACAATGGCGTCGATCTAACATTATTAGAGAAGTAGCCAAACACTGGCTTGGCACTTCAGCCTTACCCTCAAATTTGCGTTTCATTGCGCTTGGAAAGCATGCTCTCATTGACCGTCCTCAAAACGTCCAAATATCTGCTCTCAGCGCTTGTAAACACCTCGACCTTCGCCTTGCCCCAGCCGCGGTCTAGGAGTGCCTGAACCGCGATCCCACGCACACGTTCATCCTTGCCACCACGCATTAGCTCAAGCAGCGTGTTAATGGCCTCAACCCAATATAAGCGATTTTAATCAGAATTAGTGTTCGTCTTGCACACGAGTTTCTATGGAAGTTCCTGTGGACCGGCATATAGCTTGATGCCGACTCAGAACCAACCGATTAAAGTATCGTTTCTTCTTTAAAAACATAATCGACAAAACAGGACAGACCCTTGACTCTCATCTATGTAGACTTATCGTGAACTGACAAGAAACCACAGGGACGCTTTAGCCTTATTATGAAGGGTCCGATTAGGGAGACATCTAAATGAAAAAAGTATTAGCATCTATATTGACGGCAGGGTCGCTCTTGCTTGGCGGTGCTGCAGCTCACGCCGACAAATCTGGCGGGACGCTCTCATTCCTCGTTCAGCCTGAGCCACCAACCTTGGCATCATATGTATCAACATCGGGGCCGATTGGCCTTGTGATGCCAAAAGTCTATGAAGGGCTTTTCGATTATAATAATGACGGTACCATGGTACCGATTCTAGCTGAAAGTTATTCGGCTAGCGCTGACGGTAAAACCGTCACTTTCAATCTCCGCAAAGGTGTAAAATGGCATGATGGCAAGCCTTTTACCTCGGCTGATGTGCAATTCACTGTCATGGAGGTACTGAAAAAAGTGCATCCTCGTGGACCAAACTCGTTCCGCGAAGTAACCAGCATTGACACGCCCAATGATCACACGGCCGTTTTCAATTTAAAAAAGCCTGCACCTTATATGATGCGCTCATTCTCGGCCTATGAGTCACCGATGGTTCCAAAACATCTTTTGGAAGGCAAAGATATCAAATCTGCACCTTTGGCAAACAACCCTGTAGGCACTGGCCCGTTTAAATTTGTCGAGTGGAAAAAAGGTCAGTACATCCGCTTAGATAAGAACAAAGATTATTGGCAAAAGGGTTTGCCACATCTAGACCGGATTGTTGGTCGCTTCATTCCTGATGCGTCAACACGGACGGCTGCAATGGAAAATGGCGAAGTTCTGTATGCTGCCTATAACGCCATCCCAAATATCGATGCTGTTCGCCTTAAAGAGCGTGATGACATTGACGTAACCACCGAGGGTTATTCAATGATCAATCCGATGGCGCTGATCGAATTCAACACCAAAGAAGGCCCGTTTGTAGACCCGGCCATTCGTCGCGCCATTTCGGTTGCGATCGACCGCCGGTTTATGATCGACACGATTTTCTTTGGCTATGGAAAACCAGCCACAAGCGCGTTGAGCAGTAACTTCAAGGCAACAAACCTGCATGCTGAAATGCCAAATTACCCTGAAAAGGGCGATAAGGCCGCGGCAAACGCAATCCTCGATAAAGCTGGCTACAAGCGTGACGGCGATGGCGTTCGCTTAAAAGCTGTTCTAGACCTGATCCCTTACGGTGAAGACTGGCGCCGTGCTGGTGAATATCTAAAGCAGGCACTTGGTGATATCGGTATCCAGCTAGAACTGCGTTATGAAGATGTACCAACATGGTTGAAGCGTGTTTATCACCGCTATGACTTCCAGATGAATGTGAACTATTTCTACCAGCTGCCAGATCCGGTTCTGGGTGTCCATCGTCACTATGGCACTGACCAGATCCGCAAAGGCACTCATTTTGTGAACTCATCACGCTATAGCAATCCAAAATTGGATGCGTTGCTTGATGCGGGTGCTGGTGAGCCAGATGCTGCAAAGCGGACAGCCGCCTATAAAGAGATCCAGCAGATTCTGGCAGATGACATGCCTGTCGTGAATTTGTTCGAGCTTGAATTCTTGGTCGTTTATAACACTAAGCTGAAAGGCGCTTACGGTTCTGCAATGGGTGCTTATGGCTCATTCAGAGAAGCCTACATTGACGACTAAGTCGTAATATTTATTGGGCCAGAATTTAATGTCTGGCCCAATATACTTATTTATTCATTCATCTATCTTTATATCCAGAGTTTCCGGATAGGCGTACCAAATGACAAGATCCACGAAAATTTTCAAATATGTTGGCAAACGATTATTGCAGGGAATACCGATTATTCTTGCCATCGTTGTCATCAATTTCTTTCTTCTAAATCTGGCTGAAGGCGATGCGGTTGACGTTTTGGCTGGCGAGGCAGGCTCGGCAACACCCGAATATATGGCGCAGTTGCGCAAGAAGTTTGGTTTAGATCAGCCGTTACCTGTCCAGCTGATGGTTTACCTGAAAAATGTTTTAAGCCTTGATCTTGGATATTCCTTTAGACATGACATGCCCGTTAATCAATTGATCTTTGACCGGTTTGCCGCCACCGGTTTGCTGATGACCAGCACGATTATTCTGGCTGTTGGCTTTGGCATATTGTTGGGTCTTCTGGCTGCAATGCGGCTGAACACATGGAAAGATGCCGTGATTACCGTATTTGCCCTGATCACATATGCAACGCCATTATTCTGGGTAGGGTTAATGATGATCGTTGTCTTTTCGCTAAATCTTGGATGGTTTCCCACAAGCGGCATGACCAATATTGCAGCCTTTTATGAAGGCTGGGACTATGTTGTGGATGTATCCCGCCATCTCGTTCTGCCGACGATTACATTATCGCTTTTCTATCTGGCGTTATATACGCGGATGATGCGGGCCTCGATGCTAGAACAATATGGGCAGGATTACGTTGTGACGGCACGGGCAAAGGGTCTGACCGAAAGACGTATCACCTATGTCCATGTTTTGCGCAACGCGCTTTTACCTGTTGTAACGATGGCTGGAGTTCAGGTTGGTGCATTGATTGGTGGTTCGGTGATTGTCGAGTCCGTCTTTGCCTGGCCGGGATTGGGAATGCTGGCTTTTGAATCGCTGTTTGCGCGGGATCTAAACCTGCTTCTTGGCATTTTCCTTTTATCGTCAATGCTCGTTGTCGTGGTGAATTTGATTGTCGACATCATTTACTGCTTCCTCGATCCACGAATTGAGGTGAATTGACATGGAAAATTTTTGGTCGCGCTACAAGCGAAATCATGCTGCTGTTTTTGGATTATTCGTCGTTGTGTTGATTATTGTGATGGCGATAACAGCAAGCTTTCTTTACCCAGAAGACCCGTTCCGTTTGGTTGGCAAGCCACTGTCAAAACCACTAACCAATGGGTTTCTACTTGGCAGTGACTCGCTTGGACGTGATGTGGCTTCAGGTATTGTGCATGGTGCTAAAACATCATTGCTGATCGGATTTGTTGCCACGCTTGTTTCGGTGTTTATTGGAATTTTCTTTGGTGCCTTTGCCGGTTATTTCGGCGGCCTTATTGATGATATTTTGATGCGTGTTACCGAAATCTTCCAGACAATCCCATCTTTTATCTTTGCCATTTTACTGGTGGCAATTATGAAACCGTCAATGAGCAGTATTGTTATTGCGATTGCGGTTGTGTCATGGCCCGGCGTTGCAAGGCTTGTGAGAGGCGAGTTCTTGGCCGTCAAGAATCGTGAATTTGTTCAAGCATGCCACACGCTTGGGATGAGTGACCTTCGCATCATGCTGTGGGAAATCCTACCGAATTGCCTTAGCCCAATCATCGTTGTTGGCTCTTTGATGGTGGCAACCGCCATTTTGATCGAAAGTGGGCTGGCGTTCCTTGGCCTTGGCGATCCGAATATCATGAGTTGGGGTTTTCTGATTGGCGCGGGCCGCACTATGTTGAGATCGGCGTGGTGGGTTTGCACCTTTCCCGGTGTTGCTATCTTAATAACGGTGCTGGCAATTAACCTGATTGGTGAGGGGCTGAATGATGCGCTGAACCCTCGTTTGAAAGAACGTCAATGACAAAAAAGCTTCTCTCGATAAATGACCTTTCTATTTTGCTGCCAACTGGCGCTGACCGGCAATATGCGGTTCAGGACATTGACCTTGAACTGAATGCGGGTGAGACCGTTTGTGTAGTTGGTGAAAGTGGGTCAGGAAAATCACTAACGGCGCGTGCTGTTATGGGTCTGTTGCCAGCACCACATGTGCGTGTTGGCAAGGGTGAAATCATCTTTGGTGGTGAAGATTTAACCAAGGTCACTTATGAACGCCTTCGTGAATTGCGTGGCAGTGAAATTTCGATGATTTTTCAAGAACCCATGACGGCCCTAAATCCAGTCATGACAATTGGCGATCAGATTGATGAGATTTTTCGTTATCATGTGTCAATGTCACCCAAGGAACGGGCCGAAAAGGCGCTAAGCCTGTTGGTTGATGTTAATTTACCCGACCCTGAAAAGATCATTGACGCCTATCCGCATGAGCTTTCTGGTGGTCAAAGGCAGCGCTCAATGATCGCTATGGCACTTGCACTTGGCCCGAAGATTCTGATTGCTGATGAGCCGACAACGGCGCTTGATGTGACAACACAAGCGCAGATTCTCGAATTGATTAACGATATGCAAAAACGACTTGATACCGGCGTATTATTCATTACCCATGATTTCGGTGTCGTCGCGGATATAGCTGATCGCGTCATTGTAATGCAGCATGGCAAGATTGTTGAAACCGGAAACACCAAACAAGTTCTGCAAAGCCCAAAACATCCCTATACTAAATCTTTGATTGCTGCCATCCCGCGGCTGAAGCCACGCAGAGCAAGATCAAGGGCGGCTGAAGTCGTGTTGAAAACCGAAGGTGTTTGCAAATCATTCGGTGGTGGTAAAAGCTTTTTTGGATTTGGAAAGCCAAACCGCGAGGTCAAAGCCGTTCAAAATGTGCAAATCGAATTGCGCCGTGGTGAAACTCTTGGCGTGGTTGGCGAGAGCGGCTCGGGAAAATCCACATTGGCACGTTGTGTAATCCGGCTCATTGATAGTGATGAAGGCCAGATCAAACTTGGCGATGTTGATATTACCAAATTAAGTCGCAACGACTTGCGCCCATATAGAAAGCGCATACAGATGGTGTTTCAAGACCCGTTTGCGTCATTAAATCCACGCATCCGGGTTGGCGATATCATTTCGCAAGGCCCTATTCTACAGGGCGAAGATAAGGAAGATGCTTCCAAACGCGCCTATGAACTTCTCGATATTGTTGGCCTTGATCGCCGGTCATTTGATCGCTTCCCCCATGAATTTTCCGGTGGACAGCGCCAGCGCATCGGTATTGCAAGAGCGCTATCCTTAAAGCCAGATATCTTGGTTGCCGATGAGCCAGTTTCGGCATTGGATGTTTCAATTCAGGCACAGATTCTTGAATTGCTGGACGACATTCGCGAGCAAATGGATCTATCCATGCTGTTCATCACGCATGATTTGCGTGTTGCAGCGCAGGTTTGTGATTATGTTGCCGTTATGCAATATGGCAAAATTGTTGAAATGGGGCCAACGGCTAAATTATTCAAAGATCCAAAAGACGCTTATACAAAATCGCTTCTTGCTGCGGTTCCGGGAAAAGACTGGCATTTTGGAAAATTGAAGCCATAGACATTATGCACCAATCACCTCTTTTTTCGTAAGTTGCCCTTTACCATTATGCATATGAGATATTTGTGATGTCGAACCCCACAACCCTTGATCCTATGAACACAATTCATGGACTTTACCGCAGCTACCAGAATAACAGCACCAAGCCAAGCATTGTTGTTCAGGCCTATCTGGATGAAATAGAGCGGCTAAACCCCCGTCTTGGTGCATATCAGGACACATGGGCCGATACAGCATTGGAAATGGCGGCGGCGGCGGATAAGGCATTGGCTTCAGGATTTGGTGCAGGGCCATTTTACGGGATGCCGTATGCCTTGAAAGATATTTTTCATGTCGAGGGTAAGGTAACAACCTGCGGGTCGGCAGCGATGCTTGATAATATTGCCAGCACCACCGCAACAATGGTTCAGCGGCTAGCAGCAGCTGGCGGGATTATTCTCGGTAAAACCAAAACGGTTGAATGCGCCTTTGGCGGCTGGGGAACCAATCAGAAAATGGGAACCCCGGTGAACCCATGGGATATGGAAACGCATCGAATTCCGGGCGGGTCATCATCAGGAACGGCAGTGGCAGTTGCGTCAGGCATGGCGCCATGCGGCATGGGTAGTGATACCGGCGGGTCGATCCGTTTGCCAGCGGCCTATTGTGGGCTTGTTGGCCTGAAGGTGACGGCGGGGCGCTTGCCGCTGCATGGGATCATGCCGCTATCACAATCGCTTGATACACCCGGGCCAATCGCCCAGACCGTTCTTGACTGCCTGATCATGTTTGATGTGCTAGATGGCCGCGAAGGGTGGAAAATCGCCCAAGATATGGATAATGGCGATGGTTTATATGCGGTATTGAATAAGGGCGTGTCTGGATTGCGCCTTGGCAGCCTTGCCGATAGCGAGCGCCAGCAATGTTCAGAAGACATGCTTGCATCCTATGATGTGGCTTTGGATCGTTTGCGCGCTATGGGGGCTAAAATCACACCATTTGAAAACCCCGTATCCTACGGCGATATGGCTGATGATAATGGAATGATTACAGCGGTTGAGGCCTTTCACAATCATGGCCGCTTCTACAAAGACCCTGATTTGCCAATGGATGAAGATGTGCGCACGCGAATGCTGTTGGGAGAGCATTATCATGCCCATGATTATTTCCGTGTTTTGCAACAGCGTAAAGAAATCATGGCCGACTTTGGTGATGCGATGCGTGGATTTGATGCGCTTGTGATGCCAAGTAGCACGAGCACTGCCCCAGCGCTGGCCGATGTCGATCAGGCGGTATCACCGGGCTATTTCACCAGGCCATTTAATTTTCTAGAAATGTGCGGCCTATCGCTGCCAATTAACCTTGCAAGTGACGGAATGCCAACCAGCTTACAGATCGTTGGTAAAGCGCATGATGAAGCGATGTGCCTTCGTATCGGCGCTGCGCTTGAACAGGATTTACCGCCAATCGGCCGGCCGGATTTATCCTAAGATTCAACAAATTTACGCACAACATTTCTAAGCAACGTTGAAATATTATTATCATAATTGTTCCAAGGCAATGACCCGCAAAAGGTGATTGAACCAACTGCAAATACTTGTCCGCCGTTGGCTGTTTTAAAGTAGACCATATCAGCCCGTTTTGCATCAGCCTCGGGGCTACCTGACAGATTTGTTAGATGCGTTAACATTTCTTCTGGAACAAGAATAAACCGGTTACCCTCGTCATAGGATTGCGCAAGAGTGATGATATCCTCGCCCTCATCAAGCTTTTCATCGCGCCGATCAAGTTCAAACCCGGCCGCTCCATGTCCGCTAAAGCCGAAATCGCCAAGCAAATCGCCATTAATGCCGTCAAAAACCCAGTCCATGTTTTTGTCGTAGTTAACACGCTTGTAGGGCATGCCAACAAAATTTCCCTGTGCGGTAAAGCCAATCCCAACAAGCTTTTGTGGAGGGCGTCCATTGCGCCGCCAAAGACCACCATAACTTCCGTCAAAGGCATTATAATATTCCCCTGGTTCAGACGCCCATGCACGCAATCCATCTTCAGACCGCCTGATTTCAAGCAAGGCAGGATCTTCAGAATGGCGCACAATCCGCCAGTAAAATCCATTGCCGCCAAGATAAATTAGTCCCCCACCGTTATCACGATAATCTTTCAACGCATCCAGTGTCGCGCTGGTGTGATATTCAGGATGGCTTCCGGTTAAGACAGCTTTATAGCCTGAGATGGCGGCAACACCGTCACGATCAAGCTCATCATCGGTAACAATGTCATATGCAATGTCCTGATTATGCAACCATGCGATCAAATGGCTATCTGCCTGAAAATGGCGAAGGCCAGAACAGCTTGCTTCGCCAAAGGTCAGATACCCGGGTCGAAGATTGAAAAGAACGCGTTTATGTGAGGCGTGGCAAATGCCCGAGCCGTCGGTATGATTATTATAGGTCGACAGCCCATAATGCCTGTATTCGGACGGGTTATTCGGGTAAGCATTCCATGCACTGATCTTTTCAAGCCATGATGGCGCAAAGTCAGGGCGGGCATGATTCCCATAGATCGTGTAGGTAAAAGTTGAGACCAGAACACATAAATCTGCACGGCGCTTGCCAAGTGGCGGGCAAACAAAAAACGGCATCGCATCATAATGCCCTTCAGCCTCGATGCGCATAATATATATGCCGGAAGGCATATCATCTGGAACCACAAATTCAAAATCTCTGTCCCATCCAAAATCATAAATATCATCATCGTGAAACAATATTGCAGCATAATGGTCTGGTTTGTGTCGCCAGCAAAATTCGGTTGCGTCCCACTTGCAACCCGTAACCCCCCTTGTGGGGGCGTTCCTCAACAAAAGATCGGGCCCGGTATGAGCTTTTACCGACAACGATGATATGGATTGAGCAAAATCCCATTTCGCAATCAAAGCGCCGTCAACCAGAATTTCCGGCGCCTCAATTTTTCCATTGAAGCAACATGGGGCGTCACCAAAGCCAGCCGCGATGCGAACCGGTGCGGTCACTGAAAGTGGAAACATCTGGGCAATGCCCAATTCTGTGCGGCTACTTTTTGCAACCCCAATATTGTCTTTTGCCGTCGTCATAGATTTGGCATCAAGCGTCATCATACCCGATGCCAAAACCGTCAGCTCAAGGCTGTACCATTGGCTGCACTTTACCTCGACAGTTGTAGAAACAGACATGCCACCCGGTAATTTGGCAGTGATAATACCCTGTGAATCAAGGATAATCGAAATATGCCCCCAAGCGATTAACGTTTGATCTGCAGACACCAGAACCGTCGGCTTAAACCAAAATTTTATCAAAAGGTCAGTGTTGATTTCCACTCGCAGATCTGTCGTGCTTTGGGCAAATGAGCCGGGGGTAAACCCCTGATAACGCGACGCGAAAGATGATGATCTGAAATAAATGCTAGCGTCCTCTTCGACAATGCCAGGCCCATCCGGATTCGGATCTGCCGAAATCGAGCGATGCAATGTTGCCTTAAAATCTGAAACCGCACGGCTTGACACAAAAAATGTGATAGTCTCGCCTGGCCTCGCCGAGAGTTTATCTGAATATCCCGCTATGAATACATCTTGCATGATTGCTCATCCTGTTCGATCGAAAATAGGTTGATTAGGCTGCGTGTCGATACCCCCTGCTCATACTGAATCACGCGCTTGTAAAATGATCAAGATCAGCTGTTATCAGATTACTGCTCTAGAATACCGCTACTACGTAGGGTTAGATGAAATTTTGATATCGGGTTATTTCACTGGCCTTTTGTCTTCAAAAAAAGCATAGCCGAACACAAAAGCATAGCCAAACACAAACGTCGGCTCAAATGCGAGACGGCTAGTTAGCTATAATCATATAAAAATTGGAGCGGGTGAAGGTGGGTTCGATGCCTATTCGACGCGCCAATCTGTGACTTTTTCTACTGCCATCGCGCCGCTTGACATTGCGCCAATCACCGCCGCACTAGCGATACCAATCAAAGGTTTTTGAAGTGACTTACGTCTCATTTTTATCTCTAGTTTGTTTAAAGCCTAATTATAATAGTCAACCATCCACCACCATGGCCGATGGGTTTAGTCTAAACGCATTATCCATTTGCCGCATTTTCTGCCAATTGGTTGCCATAGGCAAATAATGCCGCTGCGCCACCAGTATGCAAGAAGATGACATCTTTGTCAGACTCGAAAAAATTCTGACCAGCAAGTCCAATCATGCCTGCAAGCCCTTTGCCCGAATAAACCGGATCAAAAAGCAGTCCCTCACGCCGAGCGATCAGGTTAATTGCGTCAAGCGTGCCCTGGGTTGGTTGGCCATAACCAGCGCCAACATAACCATCATCGACAATCACTTTTTCAACACCAAGCGGCGTATCGGTCAATTGTGCAGCGGTTAAAACTGCCAGTTTGTGAACCGCGGCAATTTGCTTGTCCTCAGGCTGGCGAACGCTGATTCCCATAACCGGAATTGTTGACCCGGCTGCATGCAGACCAGCCAGCATACCAGCATGCGTTCCCGCACTTCCCGTTGCTAGAACAATCCAGCCGACATCAAGATTATTAGCTTTGATCTGATCAAGCAATTCATAGGCGCAGGAAACATATCCAAGTGCGCCAATTTCATTCGAACCACCGCCCGGAATAAAATAGGGCTTGCGGCCAGCCGCAGTTAGCTTTTCAGTTACCGCCATCGCTTCGGCATTCATATCCAGACCCGCTGGCCGAAATTCGAGGCTTGTGCCAAACATCTGATCGAAAAGAACATTGCCCGTAGTTTCGTAATCATCTGCCCGATCCGGTACACGCCGTTCCAAAAGCGCATGGCAATCAAGGCCAAATTTGCAGGCGGCGGCTGCCGTCTGACGAACATGATTTGACTGAACCGCGCCTTGTGTCACCACCATATCAGCGCCTTTTTCAATCGCATCAGCAATCAAAAATTCCAGCTTGCGCGTCTTGTTGCCACCGGTCGCAAGGCCGGTGCAATCATCGCGTTTGATCCATAGCCTTGGCCCGCCAAGCGATTCACTCATCCGCGGCATAAATTCCAACGGTGTTGGCTGGTGACAAAGGGGAACTGAGGGAAATTCGCTTAGCTTTTTAGCCATTCTATGGCATCCGTTCTTTTGATAGAGTTAAACCAAATACGCCGTGTACGGCGCGAAATAACATGAAAAAACTTGACGCGCTTTTATCAGAAATGCCAATGTTTATTTTGCATTAACATGATGTGTTTTTTGCATGGGAAAATTATAATCATGGATTTACAATGGTTTGATGACTTGGCAGCCGTTCAGGAAACGGGCCATTTCTCATTGGCCGCGCAAAAATCGCATATAAGCCAGCCCGCCTTGAGCCGACGCATTAAGGCATTGGAAGATTGGGCCGGATTTGCGCTTGTTGATCGCCGTTCGCGCCCTGTCCGGCTGACAACAGCTGGCGAGCAAATTCTTGATGTGGCTTTATCATCTCTCAAACGGCTTGCTGATGAACGGAATATTTTGCAACAAAGCAATCTGATGGCCGATCGCTATGTTGTTCGCTTTGCCGCCCAGCATTCGGTGGCTTGGCGATTTTTCCCCGATTGGTTGCAAGGCTTTGAAAATAGCTTTGGGCCAATTATGTCGCGCCTTCGGGTTGATGACCTTCCTGATTGCATAAGCAGTTTTCTGGCTGGCGAGGTTGATTTTCTGATTGCCTATAACAATCCGTTTGCTGACGGGCGAGCGGGCGCTGCCATCAGCGAGGCCCTTGAAATCGGAACCGACAGGCTGGTACCAGTTTGCAAACCCTGTGAAAATGGCCGCCCCCTGTATTCATTAGATGATGACACCAGCGCCTCGCTTCCCCATATCGGCTTTTCACCTGGATCATCACTTGGCAAGCTGTTTTCGCGCCATATGGCTGGCCGCATTGAGCGCGACCGGTTAAAACCAGTTTATCAAAATTCGATGGTTGGCGCGCTTCGGGTTCGTGCTTGGAACGGTTCGGGGGTGTCGTGGCTTCCCGACAGCCTGATTGCCGCTGACATTCAGACCGGCGTTCTGTGCCGAGCCGGTGCCGATCAATGGGATATTGGTCTCACCATCAATCTTATGCGCCTAAGCCGTAAACAGGACAGCCAGCTTGACCATATCTGGCAGCATGTAAAAACTACCTCATCAACCAAACGATAGCCCCTAACGTAACGGCCAGAATCAAAGGACAGCCAGAGATGAATTTCACCACTGACTTTACCAGCAGCACAAATATCCATGACGGGGTTGGTATCCATTTTCGCATGGCCGGAGCGGGGCCGCCGCTGTTACTGCTACATGGTTATCCGCAAACCGGCTTTATGTGGCATAAGATTGCCCCTGCCCTTGCCAGCCAGTTCAGCGTTGTGATCCCCGACCTTCGCGGCTATGGCGATAGCGACAAGCCAGAAACCGACGCCAGTC
>Ga0255773_10004276_pt1 | contig 12163 bp, 10 predicted proteins | sample 011ome_17_FD_179971 | JGI IMG/M metagenome (GOLD analysis project Ga0255773, IMG submission 179971) | Coastal salt marsh microbial communities from the Groves Creek Marsh, Skidaway Island, Georgia - 011502XT metaG (version 2) | ecosystem: Environmental > Aquatic > Marine > Intertidal zone >...
GTCAAAAAAACAAAACGTCACACGAAAAAACTTTCCTTTTTCGTGTGTTCTTCTTTTTTCTTCATTCATTTCATTTCTACACACGCAGCAGTTGATTGACGACACGAGAAAGAAGAAGAAGAAAGATGGAAATTGAAGAGGCGCAGCTTTTCGAAGAAGAAGAAGAAGAACGAGGAGGAGGAGAGAACAAAAGTAGTGTGCGGTACGTGACCGTGGAAATCAAAAGCGACGCCGAGTTGTTATTCGATGATGATTCGAGAGAAACGGACGATTTTGGTGAGAAGAAAAAAAGAAAAATCAGAATCGACGCGAAGAAAACGGTGAAAGACTTGAAAGTTGACGCGAGCAAACGCTTAATATCAAAGTCTTCTTTACATAAACCAACCAATCCGAAATATATCTGTTTTTTGTACCAAGGCAAAGTTTTAAAAGAAGACGAGGAGACGTTGGAAAACGCGCTGGGGTTGAACCGAGAGAAACTGAGATATCTGAGCAGCAGCGACGAGGAGGATGTAGTAGACGAGGAAAGAAGACGAGGAAACGAAAGAAAAGAAGACGACGAAGACGAAGTGAAGATTGTGCACATGATCGTGAGAAAATCAAATCGAGAACTGGAACGCGAGAGAGAAGAGAGAGAGAAGAGGAGATTGGAGGCGAGAGAGACGAGTGACGATAATAGGAATAGGAGTAGTAACGTCGATAGGAACGTTTTGGCGAGCGCGCAACCGAACGCAACCTCGACGCCACAACAACAACAACAACAACAACAAGTACAACAATCTCCACCGCCAGGCGCGGTGATGGTTTCACCAATGGTGATAAATGCGTACAATGCGGCTTATAATGCGGCGTTTAGGAGCTTGCGACCGAACGCGACGGTAATTCCTAGATCGCCGGGATTGGCGTACGTGCAAACGAACGCCGCTCTCGAACAATCAACATTTTTTCAACGGCAAGAAAATGTGACGAGCCAAATAGGAGGAAGCGGTGCGAGTGGCACTAACGTCGCAGGAGCAACGGCAGATGCTGCCCCAAACGTGCCACAAGGAGCCGAAGCATTAGGAGCAGCGCTGGCCCGGGCGAATAACAACAACAACAATCCAGACATCGATTTCGATCCGAATCAACCGTATCAACGCATCGTTCGAAGAGGTGAGGACGGCGAAGAAATTGTCGAAGTAATTCGAGTCATCCAGTTTCGAATCGACTTGAAACTCATGTTCAAGCTCATTTTAATCACCGCATTCGCTTGTCAAGACGCGTCGAGGAAGAAAATGGCCATGTACATCACGGCGGCGGTCATCGGATACTTGTACCAAACCGGCGTTTTAGAATCCGTTTGGGACGCTCTCTTTGGCGCCTATTTACCTCCCGAAAACGAAGCGCAACAAGGAGGTGGGGCAGACGCTCGAGCGAACAACAACAACAACAACAACAACAACAACAACAACGCGAGAGACGAAGGGAATAACAACAATAACAATAGAAATAACATCAGGAACGGACGTCGTCAACGCTACCGACGACCGCCGCATGTCGCGGGATATACCGACGCTATGCCGCAAAGTTGGTTCGGCGAGTTGAAAATATTCGCCTATTCCTTTTTGGCTTCGTTGTTCCCGGCGTGGAGAGTTCCAAATTTGCAACAACAACAACAGCAGCGGCTTCAAAACGAACAGAACAACGACAACAACAACCCACAGAGACACCTTCATCAAGATTAAAAAACCCACATTTTTAGAGAGAGCACCACTTGTATCATCATCGAACGAAACAAAAAATAACGAACTCTCTTCTTCATACGAATACACGCACACACAAAAGAGAACAATCAATGCCGCGGCAGATTTTGCTGCCTCGGCGTTCTTGCGTACAGACGACGATCGTGAGAAGCGCGATGATGGTCCTACCGTCGTTTACGTTTACGTCGTTCGCACCGTTCTCATCATCATCATCCTTGAACAACAACAACAACAACGTTGAAAAAAAAATCGAATTTCCAATCGCCGTCGGCAAAACCTTACGCGTGATGGATTTACACGGGGGAGGGAAGAAAATAGTGGTTCGAAATGTAGACCCCGGCGACGAACGCGTGGAGATTTCTTCTTTTTTGTTGTCTTCTTTATCTTCTTTATCTTCGTCGAGCAGAAATGAAGGCGGTGGGAGTGGTGGGCGATTACGACTAAAGGCGGAAAAGCTCGAGAACGGAGACGTGTACGCATACACCGTCTCAGACATCGAAGGAGAAGACGAAGACAACAACAATAACAACAATAACAACGAGGTGTGTGTCATCGAGTGCAAAATTCCACCTCGATTTGTATCCTTAGACGTGCTGATGGGGAAGAAGAGTTCGTTGACGGTGAACGCGAATATCGCCGAGGCGAGCGTGGACGTGACGGTGGTGGACGAGGACGACGACAAAACCGACGAGGATGGAACGGACGATGCGCCATCGGCATCATCATCATCGCCGCCGGCATGCGTGCAATTCTTAAAGAGCGTCAAAGGTGCGTACGTGAACGTGGAAACGTTAAACGGTGATGTCTTATGCGAAACGATACAAGCGAACGCGTCGATTAAAACGAACGGCGGCGACGTGATTGCCAAGAGAGTGGTAGCGAACGATTTGCGAATAGACGCCGGAACGGGTGGTAACATTCACATTGATTCCGTTTTCGTGCACGATTGCGAGTTGCACACGAAGAAAGGCGAGATACGCTCGAAGAAGAATTTTCGCGCGAGTGGGAATACCAAATGCATCACGAACGGTGGTGACATATCGTTAGAAAACGTGGAATGCGGGGACGAAGACGCGGAAGTGACGATTGACGCGCGAAGTCAAGGAAGCGATAATGGTGGTGATATATCCATACATTTCGCCCCGAGAGTCACGAACGTTCAAGTATACACGAACAACGAAGGTTCGATCAACGCGCGAGTCCCGAGTGGGTTCCCAGCGTTCGTCCTTCGACGAGAAGAAAACCAACCGGACGAAGTCATCGTTCCCGAGACGAATAAAAAAGAAGCAAACCGCCGGTCTTTCAAAAGCTTCGGCGAAACAACCACGACAAAAGAACTTTCCCAAGACGACAAAAATACTAAAGCCGTCTCTTCATTCGGTGCTCGAATAGTCCACGACACCGACGACGTGCTCGCGCGTAAAATGCGCGCAGAATACGAGTCGAAATCCAGCGTCGTCTTCTCGCTCGGCTCCTCCGCTTCGACGAAATCAAAGAAACGTGTATCGCTCGTCGAAACGTCTTGGTTGGATGAAGTTTTGTTCAAACAATAACAGAAGACAAATAAATGTTTTTAACCACCACGAGTAAAAAGAGAACAGAATAGAATAGAATAGAAAGAGTAGTGACGATAGATAGATTATCAGTTAGCGCTTGCGTACCGTATAAAATAATAGTGTAGAGAGATGCCAGATTTATAGACGATTGAAAATTTTGCACTTTTTTTTTTCCTTCAAAAAATGACTGAAAAAGAGTTTTGACGGCTTCTTATCCACCTCTTCGAAAACGACAGAAAAATAAAAATAAAATGGTTGCATACCACTCCATCTTACGAAGAGGCTCCCGGGCGGCGTTGAATTCGCTCGCATTTGCGAATTGTGGCGGCAAGTTAACGTGTTCTTATTCGTCCGTTCCGAACGTCATGGTGAGTGGTTGTCGTTTTTTGTCGTCTCGTATTGTTTTATTGTTTTACCTCTGCGCTCGGGAAAAAGTTCGTTTCTAAAAGGTCTCTCATCATCTCTTCGCCGCCTCTCTCTCTCTCTCTCTCTCGCTGCTGCTGCTGCTGCTGCTGCTGCTGTTGCTGTTGCTGTTGCGGCTCTCTCGCTAAACGAATTTGACGACGATGATGACGAGGATTCATTCACACGCGCGCAAATGAACACACGTATCGTTTTATTAACTTTCTCTCTCTCCAATACAATAAAATAAAACAGACGGCTGCGGTGATTCGCGAAACCGGACCGTCCTCGGTGATGAAAATCGAGAAAGATTACCCGACGCCAAAGCTGAACCCGGGGTCGGTGTTGATCAAGAACAAATTCTCCGGGATTAACTTCATCGACACCTATCACCGTTCGGGTTTGTATAAGAGAGACTTACCTTTTATTGGCGGCCAAGAAGGCGGCGGTTTCGTCGCGGCGACGTCGCCGGAGGCGGAAGCGCAAGGCGTGAAAGTCGGCGACAGAGTGGCGTATTCTTCGGTGTTTCAAACGTACGCGGAGTACACCGCGGTTCCAGCGCATAAGGTTGTTACCGTCCCTGAAGAGATTCCGTTAGATGTGGCCGTTTCATGCGGGGTACAAGGCATGACAGCGCATTACTTGACCCACTCCGCGCACGCGCAGTTGATCAAACCGGGCGAGTGGATGCTCATCCACGGCACCGGTTCCGGGACCTGCCAATGGGCCGCGCAAATGGCAAAGTTAAGAGGATATAAAGTCATCGGCACGTGCTCTAAGTCTAAGGTGGATATTGCCAAAGGTACTGGCGTGGATGAGTTGATTGTCTACGACGAAGCACCCGGGACTTCGTACGAAGACTACTCCTCGGTGGATTTAGTCCCAAAAGTTATGGAAATCACAAACGGGCAAGGCGTGAAGTGCGTCATTGACGGGATCGGGTTAGCGACTTGGGAAACCTCGATTGAAGTCTTGGCCACCAAAGGCATCTTTGTCTCTTTCGGCAACGCTTCCGGTGCCGTCCCGGCCTTTCCGCCGTTGAAGTTAATCAACAAATCAGCGTTTTTAACGCGACCAAAATTGAACGACTACACGCAAACGAGAGAGGAGTTGATGTGGAGAGCGAACGATATTTTCGGTTGGATTAAATCGGGTGAGTTGAAGGTGGCGGTGGACAGATGCTTTCCGTTGGATCAAGCGAAAGAAGGTCACGACTATTTGGAAGCTGGTAAAAGTCGAGGGAAGGTTCTGTACGAGATCAACTGATTTTACGTAAACACATATAATATTAGAAGAAGAAGAAGAAGAAAAAGAGTAATATTAATAATCACAGAGCATCATCATCAACACTAACAATACCACGTGATCAACTTCTGCTCTCTTCTTCTTCTTTGTCTTCTTTGTCTTCTTTATCTTCTTCTTTTTCTTCTTCTCTATCTATCTAATAAGCTTCTTTGAGCATCCGTCGGTTAACCACGCCTCCGAGCTCTTTCACTTGCTCTAAATCCGCCTCAAACTGCCTCTCCAGCTTATCCTCCAACTCTAACCCGTCCAAACTCTTATCCAACTTCTCCTCTCTGTCCCAGGCGTCTTTTTTCGCCTGTAAAACCGTCTCTTTGTTTTTTATTCTCGTCTCCGTGAATGTTTTCAAGCGATCGAGTTCGTCCATGAGCTTCTCTTTATCCTCAAACTCTTGCGCGAAAGAAGAATGAAGAGAGAGGAAAAAGACAACAATCACGAGGAAGAAGGAGATTTGGCGTTTGTTCGACGATGATCGGGGGCAGCGGCAAAAAGACATTCTCTTCTCTGTTCTTTCGGAAAGTGGGTGTATCTCAAGTGGGTGAGAAAGTGCCGTAAAAGGCCAATTTTGCTCTTCTTTTTCACTGCGTTGGTGTGACAATACGAAACGTCAGAGTAGAGCAGTTTCATTTTTAAAACACGTATCATTTATAACATAGTAGTAGTAATAATAATAGTAAAAGCAACAGCGCGGTGTGACAATGTTGTGATAACATCTCTCTCTCTTTCTCTCTCTCTCTCGTGTATGTATTCATTTTTTTTCATCATACATACCTCGTAGTATTAGTTGGTATCGCCCCATCGAACGTTCCAGCGACTGGCCAAATAGTGCGCGCCGATCGGACCTCTGGAACCGTACGGGTACAACTCTGGCGGGATATTTTCGGATTCGATGGTTTCAAGCAACGGTGTGAACAATTTCCACGCGGCTTCTAACTCGTCGTTACGGATGAACAATCTCTTATCGCCGTGAATGACATCCAAGATGAGACGTTCGTAAGCGTCCGGTAACTCGCCGACGGAGTATTTCGATTTGTACGTCAAATCTAAAATCGATCGGTCCATTTTGTGCCCTAAACCTGGAACTTTGTTGTTAATTTTCAAGTAAATAGCCTCATCTGGTTGAATACGAATGACCAATTCGTTGCACTGCGCGTTGGAAGAGTCTCCCGCGGTACCTCCGCCGCCTCTCGAGATTGGTTTCGATTTCTTATCGGCGTAAATGTTCCCCGGCGCGTGTCGAAACTGGATTCGAATTTCGCACCCTCTCTTGTGTAAAGCTTTTCCCGCTTTCATCAAAAACGGGACGCCGTCCCATCTCGCGTTATCGATGAATAATGCGATCGCCGCGAACGTGGCACAATTGGAACCTTTCGGAACGGTTTCGTCGTCCAAATACGCAGGAAACACGTTCGAGCCGCTCGTTTTCCCTTTGTATTGTCCCAGAACGACGTTGTCGATATCGATATCCCGAATCGATCGAATTACTTTAACTTTTTCGTCGCGAATATCCTCCGCGTCCAACGATGCCGGTTCTTCCATCGCAAACAACGCCATAATCTGTAACAAGTGGTTTTGCATGATATCTCGAATGATGCCGTAGTTATCGAAATAGCCGCCCCTGCCTTCGGTACCAAAATTCTCCGAAAAATTAATCTGCACGTTGCGAATGTAATTTCTATTCCACAACGGTTGAAACATAATGTTCGAAAACCTCAGAACGGTCAAGTTTTCAATCAACTCCTTCCCTAGGTAGTGATCGATTCTGTACGTTTGCTTTTCGCTCAACTCCGCGGCTAAAGCTTTCGTCAAAGCTCTCGAACTTTCCAAATCTCTCCCAAACGGCTTCTCCACGATCACTCTCGTTTCCCCGGTTTTCGATTGCACGTATCTGGAACTCATTTGCGCCACCGGTACAAAAATCGACGGCGGAATGGATAAATAAAACACTCTCATCGCTTTCTTCCCCTCTTCCGTCTTCAACATCTCTTGATCTAACTTTTCGAAATCCGCGCCTTCGTCGTAGTTCCCGTGCACGTACTCGCACCGCTTCAAAAACTCCTCCATAAATTCATCGCAGTTCTCCTTCGCGTCTATTCTGCATCCTAAACTCATTCGTATTCTCTCGCGAAACTCCTCCGAGGTCATTTTCGATCGCGCGTACCCGAACACCGAAAACGACTTTGGCAGTCTCCCTTCGTAAAATAACGCGAGAAGCGAAGGGTAGATTTTCTTCTTCGCGAGATCACCAGAGGCGCCAAAAACGCAAAACGTCATGTGATCGTGCGCTTCACCGGACGGCCACACGTCCACGCCGGTTTCTTTCGCCGACGATTTCTTCGTATTTTGTTGGTCTCTCGCTGATGATCCTCCTTCTGCTGCCGCCATCACCGGCGAAAAGGTTCTCCTCTTCTCATCATCTCTCTTAAAAGCCGCCGTCGAAAACGAATTTGATGAAAATGAATTCGCTTTTCCCCCTCGTTGACTGAGAAGAACAGATCTGAGGAGTATTTTGCGATTTGTGTTCGATCTGTTCTTCTTATTCGTCTGACGATGATGATGATTCTGTCTTGTCGCTGTTGTTGCTGCTGCTGATGTTGCTGCTGCTGCGCGCATCGTTGCTGAATTATTATTTACGGAAGGGGGCAGTTAAGATTTCTTCTGTTGAATTTTAAGACTTGACTTTCTTTTCTCTTTTTTTGTCTTCTTTTCGATTAAAAAAAAAACGCTTCTCTGTCTGTTTTCTCCCTTTTTTTTTCTTTAAAAACTCTTCGTTTGACTTCTTACAACTAATTTCTTTCTTTCTTTCTCTCACCATTGTTTTCTTCTTCTTCTTCTTCTATTTTACCACAACAACACACTACTTTGACGACGACGACGAAGTTGAAAACGAGAGCGAGAACATTCTCGTGAAAATGATCGTGGACAGCTTATGTCCGATGGACCCGATCGAAGCTGGAGAAATATACAGGATGGAAAAGTATAAAGATTTCGTATTTCAGGCGAAAAAAGTGGGCACGTTTGACACTCCTGAGGTGCAACGCATGTTGAAACAGATGCGAAAGTTAACCGTGGAGTTGGCCGAGATCGCGGGGAAGGAGAAGGAAGAAGAAGAAAAAACTTTTGAAAAGACTTCTTCGGTGATCGATCGCGACGCGAAAAAAGAGTGGTGGAAGGACGGAGAGTACGACGAGAAGAAAGCGGACGAGGCGAACGATCTCGGTTCGAAATGTTTGAAAACGGCAAAGGAAAGGAAAAATGGTACTAAAAATCAAAGACGCGAAGATCACGAACACGCGTTCGAGGCGTACACGGAGGCGATCAGATTAGAACCGAAGAAAGCGGTATACTTCGCAAACAGGGCGTTTTGTGCGTTGAAGTTGGAACGATACGTCATCGCCGCGGAGGATTGCGACAACGCTCTGAAACTCGACCCGAAATACGAGAAGGCTTTGACGAGAGGCGCCAAGGCGCAAATGAAGTTAAATAACGAAACGAAAGCGATAGAAATGTACGAGTTTATTTTACGACACATCGACCAGACGCACGCGGAAGCTACGAAAGGACGAGAAGAGGCCAGGGCACTTTTGAAGAGTAAAACGGAACGCGCGAATAAGCAGAACGAGGCGACGCGCAAAGGCGAACTGAGAAAACCTCTCTTTGACGAAGCGGAATTTTTGAAAAGAAACGCAGAAAAGAACGCGGAGAACTTAATCGCGAGCGAGGAAATGTTGAGACAAATTCTAACGACTTCGACGTCTCCTTTTGAGAATAACGCGCGATTTGAGTACGTGGAAAATTGCATCAAGTGTCAACGCGTCTTATTCGCCTTGGACGAGTGCGAAAACAAACTTCCCAGAGACTCTATCGATCGTTTGTACCTTCTCGCCGAGTGTAAGTGGAGAGTAAACGACGTGAGCGGTGCGTTGAGATGTTTAGAAGCATCGAGCTTAGAGCACGAGTGCGACGAAGAACTTTTGAAACACTCGCAAAAATGCAAGACGCTCGCGAACCGATTGAGAGAACTCGAAACGATTTCAGAATCCATCGAAAGTTTATCAGATCAAGAGGAGTATCAGTTGTGCGTGGAAAAGTGCGATTATGTCCTGGAACAACTATCCATGGGTCGACAACCGACGCGGTTTCGCGCGAATATTCTCGTCGCTCGCGCGTCCAGTCTGGTAGGAATCTTAACGTATTCGCGGGGCGCTTCCTCCGGAACGAGTAGTGGCAGCGAAGAAGACGACGCGTTATCCTCGGGTTCGGATTCAGAATCATCCTCTACTGTTCTGAATGAACGTGGATTCGAGTATTCATCGACGAATGCCGGAGAAACAAACCGAGAAAAACTCGACCGTAATCGACTGGCAAAGACGGCGTTGAAAAGTGCCAAGGAGGCGTTACTCTTACACGCCAACAACGTTGAAGCGCACGTCATTTCGCACGATATCTATCTCTTAGGCAACAAACGTATGAAAGCGTTCGAGTCTATCCGTTTAGCGCAAATGCTATCACCGGAGGATCCGATCATCGCTCGAAAAGTGCAAAAGTTGGCCAAGCTCGTTTCCGCCATGAACAGAAAAACGCCGGGCAAGAAAAAAGGACGCTACGGCTCCGACGTCGATTTGAACGACGACGACGACAACGATAAAGATGACGATATCGGTGAATCATCCAAAACCCCAAAACTTTATCAACTCCTCGACTGTCGACAAACCGCTCGTCCGAAACAAATAGCCAAAGCGTACAAAACGCAAGCCATGAAGTGGCATCCGGACAAACAACACCACTCGAAAGACGAAGCCGCGAAACTCCAACAGGCGGAAACGAGGTTCAAGCAAATCGCGTTCGCGTTTTCTATTCTCAGCGATAAAAAGAAACGCGCGGAATACGACGAGGATAACACCAAGTACGATCAGATGTTGTGATGATGATGATGATGATGAAAATTTCGAAAGTGTAATATTTTAAAATCCCGAGTTGATTTCTCACACAAACCACACAAAAACACTTCGCGCACTTACGAAGAAGAAGACAAAGACAAAGAAGAAGGAATGGGCCTCTCCGTTCCCAGAAGAGAAGCAAAAACTGGGTCGTCGAGGAGAATCAATAAAAGAAAATCTTCGTATTATCGCGCGTGCAGACTCCTTCTGTGCGTCTCGCTTTTCGTCTTTATCGTCAAAGAGTTTCTCATCAACGACGATGATGAAAATGGAGTATTCGCGTTGGGTGTGCGATTGTTTGGAAGTTTTGCGTCGTCGTCGTCGTCGAAGTGGGGGAGAGAAGCGACTACGACTCGAGAGGAGGATACAACGATGCGCGTTTCAGCAGACATCTCCTCTTCCTCCTCTTCCTCGTCGTCGCATGAGAAGGAGGAAGAGGAAGAGTTGAACAACAACAACAACAACAACGTAGACGAAGAAGGAGAAGAAGCGACCACCGCCGGCGTCGTGGGAACGGCACGAAAAGGACGAAGAAGAAGCCGTTCGCGATCATCTTCTAAAGGAAGTAGTAGTTCTAGTAGTAATAGTTTTGGTGGTGGTAGCGCGAGCGACGAGGAAGGGGACGATACCGGCGGCGAGGACGAGAGCGCCGACTCGAGCGCCGGTGGCAATACGTTCCTCCCGACCGCAGACCATCGCGTTGGCGCGGCAGCCAAAGAAGCCATGAACTTGAAGAAACTGAAAGAGTCGTTCGATATTGTTCTCCCACAGTTGTGGATACCGAAAACGCCGGAATGGAAGAAAGCAAACGTGAAGAGAATTTTAGTGACAAAGGCGCAAAATGGTAACAAGTACCATCCGAGCGGCAAGAACAATCCAGAAGTGTTACCGGCGGAAGATTTACGCGAAAAACAGTTCAAGTCCTGCGCGGTCGTGGGAAACGGTGGCAGCAACTTAAACGCCAATTACGGTGAGGCCATCGACGCGCACGACGCCGTTTTCCGTTTCAACGACGGTCCAACCGTCGGTTTCGAAAACAAAGTCGGCTCGAAAACCACCTTCAGAGTTATCAACAACGCGTGGACCCGAACGTGGTTGCGACGGAAACCAAGAGGTGCGTCCGAAGACGCGTTGCTCCTCTTCGGTGCTGGTGCGGCAAAAAGCATGGACGCTCTGTACAAAAAATGGGGCAGCGAGGAAAAAATTTACTTCATGGCGCCTGAATTCGCCGGCGCCGCGCGAGGCCAATACAAAAAAGCGTACCTCGCGTTCGCCGACCTCAAAGCCGTCTCGGTCAAAGGCCGCAACTCCCCACCAACTGGCGTGGAAGGTTTATATTTTGCCATGCTCACCTGCGAATCCGTCGATTTATACGGTTTTGGCATCGAACCCGACCCATCGACCCCGTACCACTACCACGACAAAGTCAAAGGCGTGGAAGCGGCGCACTCGTTCGGCTTCCAAGCGGTGTTTTTGAGAATGTTAGAACACGGCGGGCACATGAGCGTTTGTTTGGGAAAGAAAAGCGCGGATCCGCCCTCGTGTTCTTTGTCTTTGTCTTCTTCTTATTCGAGTAGTAGTAGTAGCAGTAGTAGTAGTACTCGTGGCGGCGACGACGAAGAGTAGTAAGTAGCTTTTAGTGCTCGTAGACATTTTGAAAATAATAAAGAGTGTTTGTTGATGTTGATTTTACGACACGTTTTTACTTCCTGTTTGCCGTCGTCATCTTTCCATGCATTGAATTTTCTTTCTTTCGTTTGTCTCCTTCTTTTTTTCTTTTCTTGCGAAGAGGCAGCCGCAAAATTGCGAGATTTTCCTCTTGTATAATTGTGCGGCCGGCGCGCGCATTTAACACACACACACACACTTTAACACTTTAACACGCACAGAAACTTTAAGAAAGGTACGTTTTAAACGACACGCTTTGGGAGGAGGAGAGCATTGTTTGACGAGCAACTTTACTGCCGTCTTTGTTATCTTCGTTCACGTCGTCAGAAAGAGAGAGAGAGAATTACGTCGATTCGATTAGTCACATCAGGATCACATCCTTCTCTCTCTCGAATTCCTCTGCGCTTTGAAGCGCGCGCGATTAGCACAACGCGAAGAGACGACGCTGACGACGAAACGAATCTTTTTTATTTCTTTCTCAACAGAGTAGTGTTAAAAGCGAAGAGGAGCTACAACAACAACAACAACAACAACAAAGCGAAGGAGAAGAAGA
>Ga0255773_10004277_pt1 | contig 12161 bp, 9 predicted proteins | sample 011ome_17_FD_179971 | JGI IMG/M metagenome (GOLD analysis project Ga0255773, IMG submission 179971) | Coastal salt marsh microbial communities from the Groves Creek Marsh, Skidaway Island, Georgia - 011502XT metaG (version 2) | ecosystem: Environmental > Aquatic > Marine > Intertidal zone > Salt...
CCAATACGTTCAATTTCAGCTCCCCCTACCGCTTTAACGGCAAAGAACTCGACCCTGAAACCGGACTAGCCTATTACGGCGCCAGGTACTACCAAAATAAAATCGGAGTGTGGTTGAGTGTGGATCCTAAATACATGCAAACGCTGATGAAGTATGAATTCAGCGCTAATAATCCGATAAAATTCATTGATGCAGATGGGGCTAAACCTATATTACCCGACTTCCAAGTGGAGCCTGAAGATCCCATTAATTGGGAATTGGTTAGAATGGGAACATGGAATTGCTTTTCTGGTGGTGTAGTGATTGTTTTTAGTGGGGCAACGATAATAGCTTCTGATGGTGCTTCTATTGAATTTGGCGCGTTATCAGGCTTTACATTTGGAATCGGATCATTTGGATTCGGACTTGCGCAGGTAACCGCAGGATTTGAAGGAAGTTCAGAGGAAATTCCTAGTGGAATATTCGAAGGGGTTGATATAGCAACAGGAGGGGATGGATCTTTGGGGCAAATTGTGGATATTGCATCAAAGGGGTACCCAAAAAGCCTGCCAGAAAAGGCGATTACAGCTGTAGACATTGCCAACAGTACATTATTAAATTTAGAGAATTCAGAACCGACTAATACAGCGAAAGCACCTTCTCTTCCAATAGGATCCATTCCATTTCCTCCGCAAGACGCAACAATATTCAATTTACCCATTGTAAAATTAGATGATAATTAATATAAAAAAAGGAATAAGGCGTCGAATGTCATTAACAGACATTTTACAATGGTTTATTGTAGTAATTCTTATATTGATTTTTTTCCTTTACAAAGGTGACGACAAACACTCCTTTTCTACGATGTTTGCTAGTATCGGCTTTTTGATTCGATATATCATGAATAGAAGAAACAATGAAAAAAGAATAGAATCTATTAAAATAGAATCAGATATTGTACATTTTACTTACATAAAAAAAGATGAATTACAAATGTCTATTGCGAATAAAAATATAATACTAAAAATTTCGATAGACAACTACGTATTAGTGTCAAAATTAAACGATGAAATTATTGGCCGTATTAATAGGCGTGATATTAGCTCGGTAGAATTTGATTTATTGAAAAAAAGTCTTGTCAATGCATAATTATAACATTTGAGTTCTTTCGTGCATATCTAGCCTCACAGAGTTTGTTGCAATCCTACTCGAGGTTGGCCTTTCGATCATCGATGCTTTGGCAAGTTTTTTGGATTCGTGTTTCTGTGCAATAGGATGTGGTAGTCCAGAAATTGTTTTACCATTCTTTCACGACCTACAGCAACTTCGCAATGTCCTTCCGTTTTTCGTTGTCGATGGAATCGATGTAGCTCATGGTCGTCTTCATCGAGCTGTGCTTGAATTGATCCATAATGACCTCGAGCGAAGCTCCGCCCATCAATAGGGCATAGGCGTGGGAGTGGCGGGCCGTGTAGGTGGTGAGGTTTTTGGACAACTCAAGTTCATCGGCAATTTGTTTGAGTCCGATGTTGATTCTTCGAACAAATTCCTGAGTGTGCTTGTGCTGCTGCTCGGCGGTTTGATCATCCCGAATGATGTCAAACACGTATTTATTCGGTGCGGGGTTTTCGATTCCGCGTCGGTGAATAACCTCAGTTAAATGCGGGTTGATGACGGCGGTGATTTGCACCTGGTTGGCTTTGTTGGCGCGCTCCGTTTTCTTGCGCACAAACTGAATGACGCCCTCCTTCCAGTCGATGTCGCGCCACTTCAAGTGGACGATGTCTTTGATGTTGCACCCGTTGGCGTAGTACGAGAAAAGCCAAAAGTCCCGAGCAAGTTCTTTGCGTGATCCTGGTTTTACCGTAAGGGCTTTGATCGCCTCTACTTCTGTTTTTATGAGCGCCCGCTTTTTGTTCTGTGCCGCGGGAATCTGGTACTTGCCATGGGACTTTCTGCCAAAAGGATAGTACTCTTTGGCGAAGAGTCCGTTGGCGATTCCGAAGTTGATGACCGCCCGCAGGGATCGTAAGTAAATGCCGATGGTGTTTTGCGACTTGCCCTGATCTCGCATGTGGGTTTCGTAACCTTCCAGGAATTCCGGAGTAAGGTCGTTCCACGCCAAGTGCTTTGAAAAGGACAAGAGGCTATTGAGCGCGCATTGATAGCTTGAGGTGGTGGACGCTCGTCCCCCTCGACGCAAATCCTCGATGTACTCATTGAATACCCCTTGAAAGGATTTACTCGAGCTCGCGGGAATCGCCCAATTCTTCCAGCGCGCATCAAAGGCATGAAAACTGAAAGGATGAATCGCTTCGGTGATTTCTATGGCTCGACCCTCGGCCTCACGCACCGTGTGAAACACCTCGCGCTGGGTTTTGGACATCCGTTGTCCCGATTGGATTTTCTCCCAATCCGCCTTAGATACCCCGCTCACCTCCAAGGGGTAGTACCGCTGCTTCCGGGCAAAGGTCACGCGCAACTTTACCGGAAAGACGGGGTCCAGCGACTCGTGGCTTTTAACCAAGGCCCGACGGGTGTCCAACACCACCTTAACTGCTAGCGTGCTCATGAATCAAAATTTGCATACAATTTGCATACAAAATTAGCGCAAATGACCGGAAGTAGCAATAAGCTATGACGAAGAAGATTCTATAATTCGCTATAAGACAGCTACTTTAACGTGAATTTTCTTATTATTGATTTGCCTGATTTGGCATATGTTTACGACTACGGATCAGAAGGTTTCAGGTTTGAATCCTGACGGGGTCACTGATAATCAATAAGTTAGGTCGCTTCGGCGACCTTTCTTTTTTCTACCTCTACCCACAGGTCTACCCAAAATGCACTTACTGGTACCCAGTTGGGTAAAGGTAAATCTGAGAAGGTGAAATGAAAAAGCCCCACCAAATAGGCAGGGCTTTAATGTTGATTAATGGCGGATTTAAAATCTCACCGCACGCGTAATTCTTTTAGAGTTCATCTGCTTTACGCTTACTCACTTCAGCGAAGTCAGGATGCATGGAAGACGCCTTTAAATACATTTTTTTGGCCCCTTCAACATCGCCTTGTTTCGCCAAGAGATCTCCCATGCTATCATAGGCATTGGGTTCTTCGGGATGTATCCGCATATAAACATTGAGATGATGCGCAGCTTCATCAAGTTCGCCAGCATCCATGTGAACGTAGGCGATCATATTGTTTAATACTGAGCTTTCTGGGAATCTCAGTAGACCGGCTTCCAGTACTGCCATTTTCTCCTCTAAATCATCCAAAGTCCAAGTGTACCAGAATCTAATCATTGGGTCATCCCCGGCAAAACCTAAGGCCTTTGCTAGAATTCCTCGCCTTTCCTCTCTAGTCAGATCTGGATTGTAGGCGCTAATCAGGGTTTTTTCTGCTGGGGTGCACCCAGACTCCTTGGATTGAGCTTCGGCGAGCTTTGCACGCAAATTCTCTTCATCGCCGGCTAAAATGTAATAGTGCAGTTGACCTAAGTGGGCTGTAGCCCAATCTGGATAAGTTTCTACTAATGAATCAGAAATTCTTAAACCATCAGAATTTCGCAAATTGACCATGGCAGTCCGCATGGTATTGTATGAGTCCAAAGCTCCGTCCCCTTCGACCGAAGGCCAGACAAAATCTCTGGCGCGTTGATTCTCTGATGCGAAAGCATATCTCTTCCAGACCAGCTTCCCGTTTTCTTTTATAACGGTTCCGCAGAATCTCGATTTTGACGTTGCCTCGCCATCGATCCAGTAAGTATCCGAACCCATGACTACGGCTGTTCCTCCGTGTATATAGAGGTCAAAAATTTCTACAGTTACAGAATCTTCATAGAACCAATCAGCGGCTACATCCTCAACAGGAAACACGCTTGACTCGCCCCAAAGGGTATTCAAGACGGTTAAATCTGTACCGATATCCTCCAAAAAGGGGGTTACCGCATCTGCGTAGCCTACTTTTTCTTCGAAGTGGGTGGTAACAAAATCTGTGACTTCGCTTTCGGATAGTGTTTGATTTGCACATTGCGTAAATGCAAACGCAACGAGTATTAGTCCTAAATTTTTCATACTACTTTTCATTTTACTTGAGAGTTTTAATAAGATTTGATTTCGCCATTTTTGGATACATAAAAGAGTCCGGCAATTGGGACAAGGCTCAATATCATAAATGCTAGTGGGGGATGCCCAGCCGAGCCCTTCGCGAAATTGACGAAATCGGGCAAGGTCCAAGCCAAGTGGACAATTCCCAAAATGAAGGCTGCAGCTTTCAATGCACTGAGATCCTTTAAACGTAGCGCGTATACCAATGAGGCAACGTAGCCGGCTCCAATGAAGCCAAATACAAAAACCATGGTGTCCATGACGGCCATGCCCTCAATGCTTTGGCCGAGCCCTTCAATGCCCATGGATTCAATCATCATATCTCTCATCTCCCCGCCATTGTATACTAGGAATATGGGCAAAAATGAAATGAGGTCAATGATGAGTGATAGGAGGAAAATATTCTTGAAACTTTTCATCAAACTTTGATTTAAATAATTATTCTTCGGTTATCCAGTCGATCCATATCACTTCTCGTGAAATCTTCCTTTCATCATTGAAAGAATGACTCATGTGAATGAATCCCTTAAACTCTTCACCTGATTCTTTGTCGACATTGGTAATGTTCCACCAGGATAGGACCTCCCAGCCCCCTTCACCTTTTTCATAACGAATGGCATCCGGATATCCGTAGACTTCCATAATTCGCTTACTGGTACTATTGATTCCAGACTCCCATTTTTCCTTGCGTTCGGCTAAGCTGATACCTCGATAATCTTTACCATCTCCGAGGCGATAAAACTTAGCGTCTTCAGCAAAGTAGCTTTCCATAACATCTGGTTTCCCTTCTACCCAGCCAGCAACTACCGCTTCAACGGATTCGATTAAAGGGTGCTCATCGTACACGCGTCCATTTCTGTGTGCCCCAAATGAATTTTGAATTTGGGCCCCAAGATCGTTTTGATTGTAATAGCTGAGCCACATGGTGATTTTATTCTCGCTGTTTACTCGGAATTCATCATGGAACCATGTCTTTACAGTGTCCCCAGTTTTCTTGTTTACAGCTGTAAATAAGGTCCAATCCATGACCCAAACTCCAGTTTTATCCCCTTTGTACTGAATAACATCCGGAGAGACACCTTCACCTCTTGAAATGCTAAGTATGAAATTGTCATTCCACCATTTGGAAGTTTCCAAATCTCTTTCAAGTCCATGGGGTTCTGTGTCACCGACGCTCCAAATTTTTACGTTCGGGTCGAAATAAGTGGCATATGTTTCCAGGTCCCCACTGCAAAAACTTTTATAGGTGGCTTCAACCACCTCTAGCGCGGGATGCTCAGCATAGGTGACTCCCGATTTTTTCTGCGCAAATAAGCCCAAAGGCAAAAGCAACAGAATTGCAGTTGTTTTTTTCATTTCTTCATCGTTTTAGATTGATTTTCAGTTCAATATAGTTTTTATTAAATAAGTTATTGTTATTTAATTTTTAATTCACGGGCAACCTTAGAAGGTTTTACGCTTTTCAATAGGGCAGAGGAGGGACCTACCTCTTAGACCAAGAGCGTCTTTTGCCGCACTTTGCGTTTCTTAGCTTTTAATCGAGAGGTACTATGCTCGGTCACATCCAATGCGACTTGGATATGCACTCCTGACAGGGTCACATAGAGACGAAAAACCCGCAGCGAATGCTGCAGGTTTTCTTTTTTGGAACCGGCTGGTTCGCTTTAAGGTGGTTCCAGAAAAGAAAAGCGATTCACGAAAGTGGAGCGGGTTTTTCTTGGCACGAGATTCGCAGTTGGCATGTAGGAAAAAAGTACTTTTGCCAACGAAATGAAAAAGCAAAGGATGAAGAACGTGCATGCACTGCTATTTGCAGCCGCATATTTCATCCTCCTATTAGTGCCCATTTCGCGTTTTCAGGCATCAGAGACTAATGCTGAATTCACTGCCGCCCCTGCGTACACGGTAATTTCTGATTTTTACCCAGAACATTTTGGTGCGCATCATGGGCGATCCGCTTTGGACGTCTCCTCCTCTCAAGTAGAGATGGAAGATTTAGATGTTGAAGAGGAAGATTTTGATGGTCTCGGCACTGCGTCGATCCAAAAAGTCACGACGTCCCCTTCAAGTGGACATTCAAAGATTCGTGCAAACGTTCATTCCGTCAACAGCCGCAAGCTCTTTCTGCTGTACGATCGTTGGCTGATTTAAGGGCTTTCCTCCTCTAAGCGCCGAACCTCTCCAGCGGCGCATGCACTCCATTCTGGAGGGACTACCCATCTATATTTTTATATGAATCGCAGCGCATTACTCGCTGTGGCGATGCTTCCACTTTTGGCGGCATGCCACACGGAAACTGTTCACCACGAATCTGCTCAGGTGACCCTGTCGGAGGGCTTGGTAAAGGACACCACCATCTACCAAGAATACGTGAGTCAAATTCACGCCATTCGTCACATTGAATTACGTGCCATGGAACGAGGGTACCTCACAGGTATCCATGTGGATGAAGGTCAGTTTATCCAAAAAGGCCAAATCATGTTCCAAATTATGCCCAACATGCTTCAGGCGGAAGTAAATATGGCCGCATCTGAAGCGGAAATGGCGGCTATTGAGTATAGCAACACAAAGAAGTTGGCGGATGAAAATGTCGTTTCGCAGAACGAACTGAAACTTGCAGAGGCACGGAAAAAGAAGGCGGACGCGGAGTTGGATCTTGCCAAAGTCCACCTCGGGCTCGCAACGGTCAAAGCTCCTTTTTCCGGGGTTATGGATCACTTCCAAGTTCGAGAGGGAAGTTTGGTGGATGAAGGAGAATGGTTAACGACCCTTTCGGACATCAGCACCCTTTGGGTCTATTTCAACCTTCCAGAGGCCGAATACCTGAATTTGGCCCAAAGCAATGACTTGAAGAACAAGAAGGTTCTGTTGCTAATGGCCAATGGTCAATTGTACGAGCATGCAGGAAGCATTGAAACCATCGAAGGGGAGTTTGACCACGAAACAGGAAACATACAGCTACGTGCCGCCTTCAGCAATCCTAAGAGCCTGCTTCGTCATGGAGAAACGGGCAAGATTCGTGTTCCCAGTATTTTGAGTCAAGCTTTGATCATCCCGCAAAAAGCCACCTTTGAAATCCTGGACAAAAAATATGTCTATGTTGTGGATGCTGATGGCATTGCACATCAGCGACAAATCACTATTGCCTATGAATTAAATCACCTGTATGTGATTTCAGGCGGATTAAAGCCCGGGGAGAAGGTGGTTATTGATGGCTTGCGCAAGGTGCGTGACGGTCAAAAGGTGGAAGGCGAGACGGTCTCGGCTAAAGAAGTGATGGAGAGTCTCGAATTACACGCCGAATAAGCCATGTTCTCTAAGTTCATAAAGCGCCCGGTATTGGCCATCGTCATTTCGATTGTCATTGCCTTTTTGGGATACTTATCCATCAATACACTGCCCACTTCGCAGTTCCCAGAGATCGCACCGCCCCGAGTTCTTGTGACGGTAGCCTACCCAGGGGCAAGTGCGGAAGTACTGGTGCAAACGACCTTGATTCCTTTGGAACAAGCGATTAACGGGGTGCCTGGCATGAAGTACATAGTTTCCGACGCGACTTCGGCTGGTGAAGCGACGATTCAAATCATTTTTGAGCTTGGCACAGACCCCAACAAAGCGGTCGTGAATGTCAAAAACCGGGTGGATATTGTCATGAGCCGACTGCCCGAACTCGTTCAGCTCGAAGGGGTTGTCGTGTCCATTGTGCAGCCAAGTATGTTGATGTATGTCAACGTGTATTCGGAAGACACCCTGGCGGATGAGAAATTTCTTTTCAACTATGCCAACGTCAACCTGATTCCGGAAGTCAAGCGGGTCAATGGTATTGCGAGTGCCCAAATTTTGGGGGCTCGGCAGTATGCCATGCGCGTTTGGCTAAAGCCCGATCGCATGCAAGCCTACCGAGTGAGTTCGGAGGAAGTCATGGAGGCCATCAACAAGCAAAGCGTCATTGCCCGACCCGGTCGATTGGGTCAGGCTACCGGTATTGCTGCGCAATCCCTCGAATATGTGTTGGTCTACAAAGGCCGTTACAACAAGCCCGAGGAGTACGAAAACATTGTTGTACGTTCAAGTAGCGACGGCGAGCGCATTTTGCTCAAAGACATCGCGAATGTGGAATTGGGCAGTGAGTTCTTCGACATCTACTCCAACAAAGACGGTTATCCCTCTGCGGCCATCGTACTAAAGCAGAATTACGGTTCAAATGCCACGGAAGTTATCCAGAATATTAAGGACAAATTGGCGGAACTTGAAGAGGCCTTCCCAGCAGGGATGCACTATGAGGTTAGCTATGACGTATCCACGTTTTTAGATGCCTCGATTGAGAAAGTGCTTCACACCTTGTTAGAGGCCTTCGTTCTAGTAGCGGCTGTTGTGTTCATTTTCTTGGGGGACTGGCGTTCGACCCTGATCCCAACTCTGGCGGTTCCAGTCTCCTTGATTGGTGCCTTTTTCTTCATGCAAGTATTTGGCATCACGATCAACTTAATCACTCTCTTTGCGTTGGTTTTAGCTATTGGTATTGTAGTAGACAATGCGATTGTGGTGGTGGAAGCGGTTCACGCCAAAATGGAAACCGAACATGTCTCTCCCCTGAAAGCCGTCAATCTTGTTTTAGGTGAGATTGGGGGTGCAATCGTGGCCATCACTTTGGTCATGACCTCCGTGTTTATTCCGGTGACTTTCATGTCAGGGCCTGTGGGTGTTTTCTACCGTCAATTTTCCATTACGATGGCGGCCTCTATTGTGCTATCAGGGGTTGTGGCATTGACGTTGACGCCAGTCCTGTGTGCCATGCTGTTGAAACCTCACGTTCCCAAAGAAAAATTGAATGGTTTTGAGCGGGCTCTTGGGGCTTTCAACCGGTGGTTTGATCGCATGACGAACGGCTATGTCAAGGCCTTGGATAAAATCGTGGCCAGACGAGTAGTCACCCTTGGGGGCTTCGTCCTATTCGCAGTGGCTATTTTCTTCATTGCACAAAAAACCCCAGCAGGTTTTATTCCAGGGGAAGATCAGGGCATGATCTATGCCATTGTGCAAACACCTCCCGGTACCACATTAGAAGCCACTAACCAAGTGGCGCGTGAATTGCAAAGGCGGGCAGAAGAAATTGAAGGCATTTCATCTGTGTCTTCACTGGCAGGTTATGAAATCCTTACGGAAGGCCGTGGATCCAATGCGGGAACGTGCTTGATCAACTTGAAGGATTGGTCCGACAGGAAGCATTCGGTGCATGAAATCATCGAGGAATTAGAGCATGAAACACGGGACATGGGTGCCACCATTGAATTCTTTGAGCCACCTGCGGTTCCGGGCTATGGCGCTGCGGGCGGCATCGCTTTTCGTTTGTTGGACAAGAACAATGGTACGGATTACCAACTCTTTGATGAGATCAATACGGAATTCATGGACAGCCTTCGGGCACGCCCAGAGTTGACGGGGCTTTTCACCTTCTATGCCGCGAATTATCCCCAGTATGAATTGATTCTTGACAATCAGCTGGCCATGCAGAAAGGAGTGGAAACAGGCGATGCTCTGGAAAATTTGAACATCTTGATTGGTTCCACTTTTGAACAAGGCTTTACACGCTTTAATAATTACTTCCGTGTTTATACGATGGCAGCGCCTGAGTATCGCCGCTATCCTTCGGATATCTTGAACTATTACGTCAAGAACGAAGAAGGGGAGATGGTGCCGTATTCGGCATTTATGCACATGGAAAAGCGCCAAGGTCCGAATGAGATCACCCGGTACAACCTGTACAATTCGGCGACTATACGCGCTATTCCAAGCGCTGGCTATACTACGGATGATGCGATTCAAGTCATTAAAGAGGTGGCCGATAAAGTGTTGCCGCGTGGCTATGATGTGGGCTGGGAGGGTTTGTCTTTTGACGAAGCGCAACGTGGGAATGAAGCCGTTATCATTTTTGGCATCGTCCTCATTTTCGTGTACTTGGTTTTAGCGGCGCAGTATGAGAGCTTCCTCTTGCCCTTTGCTGTATTGTTGAGTTTGCCTGCAGGCGTGCTTGGAACGTTTGTTTTCCTAAACATTTTTGGGGTAGCCAACGATATTTATGCCCAAGTAGGTATGGTTATGTTGATTGGTTTGCTGGGTAAAAACGCGGTACTTATTGTGGAATACGCCGTTCAAATGCAACAGAAAGGGATGTCTATTAAGGAGGCGGCTCTGGAAAGTGCTAAAGTCCGTTTCCGCCCCATTTTGATGACCTCCTTTGCATTTATTGCAGGGCTTATTCCTCTCGTTCTTGCGACTGGAGCAGGGGCAGTGGGCAATAAAACGATCGGAGCCGCTTCATTGGGCGGCATGCTCTTGGGTACCCTCATTGGGGTCTTCGTCATTCCGGGCTTGTATTACCTGTTCGCCACCCTGGGTCAAGGCAGAAAATTGATTAAACATGAAGAGCTCGGTCCCCTTTCCGAGGATATTTCATTTACACACAAAAAACATGAATAAGTCGTGGATTATGGTCCTGCCATTGAGTGTGCTACTGGCTTGTGTGCCAATGCAGCAGGCGGTTCCAACTTTTGATGCACTCCCAGCCTTTCCTGTAGAGGTGACAATCGCTCAAAATCTCTCCAGCGGAACTCAGAAATGGCAGGATTGGGTCGTGGATGAGCAACTAAAAGTCCTTGTGCAAAAAGCATTTGATAAAAATCTAGATATCAAATACTTGGATCAAGCGATTCGTATGTCAGATGCTGAAATACTGTCCCGAAAAGGTGAATACCTACCCTTCGTGACCCTTGTGGCGGCGAGCGATGGGGCTCGAGTCGGGAACTACACCCGCTGGGGCGCAGTGGAACACCAGGTGGAGATCCTACCCGGTGCGGAAAATCCCGAGTTTTTACGGAATCATCAATTGGGTGCAGTCGCTTCTTGGGAAGTGGATATCTGGCAGAAATTGCGCAATGAAAAGCGCGCAGCGGTCAAAGAATGGCTGGCCACGCAAGAGGCCAAGCATATGGCTCAAAGCGCCTTGCTGGCGGAGGTGACGCAGCTGTATTATGAGATATGCGCGCTGGATTTGCAGCAGCAAACCATGCGGACCACCATTGAAATCCAAATGGATGCTTTGGAGATTGTCAAGCTTTTAAAGGCAAATGGTCGTGAAGACCAGTTGGCGGTCTTGCGTTATGCCGCAGAGGTTCAAAAGAATCAGAGCCTGCTCTACCATTTGGATCAACAGAAAGCGCAAGCATTGAATACGCTGTCAGTAGTGTTGGCGCAGCCTGCTGGCCAATTGCAAATCTCCTCGTCAAACATGGTGGATCTCGCTGTTCCGTTTGTTTCAGCAGGGGTTTCCAATGATTTGCTGGGAGCGCGCCCTGATATCCGCAAAGCGGAAAATGAGCTGCAGGCAGCAAAACTGGATGTTAAGGCTGCTCGGGCTGCTTTCTACCCCCAAGTCGCCTTGCGCGCAGGGGGTGGTTTAGAGGCTTTTAAAACCGCTTATTTGACGCTTTCTCCAGAAGCTATGGCCTACAATCTTGCGGGCGATATCCTTGGACCTTTGGTGAATCGGAGAGGCCTGAAGGCGTCTTACAAAAAAGCCAATGCTCGCCAGATTCAAGCCGCTTTGGACTACCAACAGACGATTCTTCAAGGGTACGGGGAAGTCGTCACGTTACTCACCAAACAAGAAAACATGGCCCAGGCCATGGCTCGACAAGGGGAGCAGGTGGCTCTGCTTGAAGAAGGGGTTGGGGTTTCGAAGCAATTGTTCCAATCAGCGCGAGCGGATTACGTGGAAGTCTTGATGACACAACGCGAGGCGCTGGAAGCTAAAATGGAGTGGATTGAAACCAAAAAGGAGCAATGGCTTACTTGGATGGACCTGTATGTCGCCCTCGGCGGCGGTTGGTTCTGATGCGACAGACCATTCCATGCAAACGGGCCTGCTGCAGCGGGCCCGTTTTTTTTTAGGGCAACCATAGAAGGTTTTAGGCTATTCAATAGGGCAGGGGAGAGACCTACTTCTTAGACCAAGAGCGGCTTTTGCCGCTCTTTGCTTTTCTTAGCTTTTGATCGGGAGGTACCCAAAGCGGTACC
>Ga0255773_10004278_pt1 | contig 12161 bp, 8 predicted proteins | sample 011ome_17_FD_179971 | JGI IMG/M metagenome (GOLD analysis project Ga0255773, IMG submission 179971) | Coastal salt marsh microbial communities from the Groves Creek Marsh, Skidaway Island, Georgia - 011502XT metaG (version 2) | ecosystem: Environmental > Aquatic > Marine > Intertidal zone > Salt...
CGCCGCCGCCAGGGATGATGCCGCCGCCGCCAGGGATGGCGCCGCCTCCTGGACCGCCCGGATTTCATCACCATCACGGCGGAAGAGGTCGAGGTGGTCGAGGAGGTCGAGGTGGTCGAGGTGGTCGAGGTGGTGTGGGTGGTTTCAATCAGCACTACACAGAATCAGGAAAACAGAGACGCATATTTACCGGGCCGAGACGAGACGGTCGTCCTCGATTCCAAGGCGAATTGATGACAGGCGAAGAGATTGAACAAATCTTACGCATTCAGTGGAAAGCGACGCACCCGGACCAAGAGAAGGCGTACTCGCACGATTATTACCATCAAGCATTTTTATCGAAGAATAATCCGGGGCGTTTGAGAGAACCGTTTTGTCCGGAGGAGCTGAGAGAGTTGCCTTCGCACGTGAAAGAAAAGAGAGGCGAAGTGACGTTCGTGCCTGGCTTGGAAGGGTTGGGTAAAGTGCCGTTTTCAAACGTTCGCACGCCGAAACAGTTATTGCAAATTCCAACCGGCCCGGAGGAAGAGAACGACGAGTCTGGCGATGACGAAAACGAGCCGAGAGTGCGATTGGCGAACGAACCTTTACTCGCGGCGAGAATTATGATTGAAGACGCGATGTACTTATTGTTAGACGTCGATGATATCGACCGATTACTCTTAAAGAATGAATTCGCCGCCGATGATACCATGAACCACGAAGACGAGATTGACGCAGAAAAGGAAAACGAAGTGGAGAAGGCGTCGATGAAGCAAAAGACGAAGGACGCGTTGACGCAACGTAAAAAATTTCTGTTGGAAGGTTTGGTTTCTACTTTGCGTTTGCCAGAATCGCCGGTTTTGAGCAGCGATGAAAGCGACGTCATCTTCCAAAGACTTGTTTCTTTACCGAAAGGTCGAGTAATGCTTGCGAGCGTTTTGAAAGCGTTGGATCCAGCGTCGCCGTCTGCGGCGCAACTTGTCTGGGCGGTGTTTCGAAACGTCGGCAAGATTGCCAAGTTTGCAGAAAAATCCGCCTCGAAAGCGGTTAAAGGCAGTCGTGCCGCACAAGCCGCCGCCGCACAAGCCATGTCTTTTCAGCAGAGAGACGGACAAAGTGTTATCACTGACGTGGATCGATTAATTCGCGCCGCCGCGGAAGTCTCCTCGATGCTCTCAAAAGATGCCACGGAAGGCGCTTTGGGGAGTTTAATCGTCGGCATCTCCTACGCCGACACGCAAAACTTACTCCCGAGTTGTCTCGTCAGTAAACGATCGCCGAGAGAATCCATCCAAGAAACGCTCGCGATTGTCGTCGAGCGCGGGAAAGTTGTTCATTTGACGGATGGGAACTCCCAAGCCTGGGAGACTTCCATCAGCTTTGCGTTCGACATGTTCAACAGACAAGCGACGGCGTTGATTTCCAACGAAAAGAGCAAAAATGATCCCGAAGCGAGATTACCGAGATCATTAATGCGCGCTTTCTTGCCTCAACTCGACGCGAGTGGGAAGCAACGCATAGCAGAGTTGAACGCTTGCGCGTTTTAAGAGGAGGAAAAAGAAGAAAAAGAAGGAAGAGATTTGAATCTTTTTCAAGAAGCGTAGACTGAGAAGTGTTTTTTTATTCTCGGTTGCGAAAAATAGTTTACAAACAAACACCACTGACAATTACGGTAGCGGTTCTGTACCCGTTCCTAATCTATTCAAGTGCACGTAAGCGTCTGTTCCGTACCCATCCATGGACAGCACTTGCAAATCCCCACCGAAATACCGACAGTACAAACGACTGAGCGGTAAACCGTACCCATACCCCGCTAAAACTACTGGCGTCGAACCAGCGCCTGCCTCGCTAAACTCCATCTCTTGTAAAGGCGAATCCGCGGTTGAATATAAATACGTCCAAATCTCTTTCAATCCAGACCGAGGAATACCGCCGCCTTCGTCGCTAATTTTGATGGTCACGTCTTCGCTGCCTTCAGCGACAACCACCCTAATCGCCGGTGGTGGTACGTCTGAATCTTTATATCTCTCCGCTACCGCTCGCAACGAGTTCTTTACTAACTCAAATACCACGTGATGAATGTGCCCAGGAACGTACGCAAATGTCAAATTCGGATCCCCGAAAATTTCAACCTCCGGCGCGTCGCCGTATTGTCTCGCGCACAACGCTCTCGCGTCATCCACGGCATCTTTGCAGACCTCTAAAGCTCTCGTTTTCGTACAAATGAGACCAACGTAGTCTTTTTTCGGTGGCTCGTGTAACGCCACGTGCTGTCCAATCAACATCCGCATGCCTATTCTGGACATGTAAAACCCATCTAGAAACTGGTGAATTTCCGGTAAGTGCGCTATGCGATTAGCGTCGATGCTACTACTACTATTATTGTTATTATTATTATTATTATTATTAGTACTACTACTGCCGTGCGATCCTCCTTTCTTACTCTTCTCCGCGAGCTCGTTTTTCAACTCCAACACCCCTCTGGCAATCATCGGCACCACGTCGTTGTGCCTCTTCATCACCGACGACAACAACTCCGTAAACTTCTCCTCCCGCTCCATCGAGTTTATCTCCTTCATCTCTCGAATATCCTCGAAGGACTCGACGTACCAATCTCTCACCGTCAACACCTGCGGTTTCGTGCTCAAACCAAACGGTAAATTCTCCAACTCCGCGACTCTGTGCGCCAATCGAATCGGCAGCTCTTTGTGTAAAAACTGCGCAGAAAATAACAACTGCTGATCTCTCGGATGGTTCCCAAAATCCATCATGTACTTCAACGACACGCCCGTTTGGTTCCGAAACGAACCGCGATAAATGTCGTCGACTAAGTTCTTCGAAAACGCTTCCGATAAGCGTCTGTTGGTGGAATCTTGACCCGATTTCATCGACGACGACGATACGCCGCGCCGCAGCTTTTTTGAAATCGTCGTCTTCCTCTGGGTCTCGTCCTCGTCGCGCGTAGTATTCATCCTCCGTCGGTGGCCTCGGTGGAACGCAAAATCCGTCGTCTGAATCGTCGTCGTCGAAACCGTCCTCACAGAGTTACAATTTTTTCTTCGGTCGTAAAAAAAGCAGCTCTCCTTATTTACTCGAGAAGACCAAGAAGATACGTTTTTTAGAGGCAACATCAACTTCTCGTTAAAGGTGTCGACACTCCTCGCCACCGACGAATACGTCGTCCGTAAAATCGCATTAAACCCTCGTCTCGACACTCGTCGAAACATGATTTTGATGTTCTCCTTTCCTTTCGTCGTGTTCTCGAGTTCAGAGAACAACAACGAGAGCGCGCAAAAACGTAACGGAAATTGGACGGCGAGAGAAGATGCCTCTCTTTCTTTCCTTCTTTCTTTCTCTGTCTGTCGCGGGCAAAAAAGAAGAGCTCAAACAACTCTATATATCTAAAGCGCGCTCTAGAGACGCTCTCTAACGCTCTCTCTCTTTTCGTCCGAGCGAAAAGGGTCTCTGTTCACGCGTGCAAAAAGTATACAAATTGGGATAAGAATTGGGGCAAACTGTGAGGTTTTCGTAAGAGAAAAATCCAAAAAGAGACGTGGCGTACTATCATCCAGGGCGAGAGAGCGCGCGATACGCGCTCTTTGTGTCATTGCGCTCGATATTAGAGTATATAAATACGAGTCATTTCAACCGCGTCTAAGTCGCGCGTATATGTGTACACGCATAAAATCTTTACGTAAAAGCATTTTCTCTTCTGTCTCTCTGTCTCTCTCTCTCTCACCTGGCTTCGCGCTTGGTGAGTTTCTGTTTCGACGACGCGCTCGAGGCGGGGTTGCCGCCGCTGCTTCCGACGACCCCCCCACTCTTCTTCTCCGTCGACGAAGATGAAGAATGCGGGTAGATGTCGTAGCTCGAGTTTAATTTTTTCGCCAAACCCGTGTTTCTTTCGGCGCTTTGCGTGTCTTGCACCGCGCGTTCCATCGCGCGGCGAGGCGCCAGGATGACTAATAAATCTTTCGCGCGAGAGACGCCGGTGTATAAGAGGTTTCGGCGAAGCATTAACCCGTGGGCGGAGGAGAGGCAGAGCACGACAGCGCTATATTCGCAACCTTGCGATTTGTGGACGGTCATTGCCCACGCCGGGAGGAGGTTGGCGAGGACCTCCGATTTCGTGTATTGGATGGACTTTTTGTTGAAGGTGACGGTAGTGACGTTCGTATCGATGGACGTGACGACGCCTAGATCGCCGTTGAAAACTTCTTTGGTGTAATCGTTTCTCTTTTGAAGGACGCGGTCACCTTTGCGGAGTTTGAGGATGTCGGCGGCGTCGTTGTGAAGGAAGTCGGATTCGTCGTCGGTCGAAAAGGAAGAGGAGGAGGCGGTGGCAAACTCGCTCGAGTCGGATCCGTCGGCCGCGTTTAGTTTCTCTCTCAAGAAAGCGTTCAAGGTTGCCGCGGAGTTGTTGCCTTTCCGCATCGGCGATAAGACTTGTAACTTTTCTTTCGCGTTGATGCGCCGTCGAGGTAAAATATCGTCGATGATGAAACTCAAAATCTCTCGCGCCGTGGCGTCGTCTTCTTTCTCCGTAGTGTCCACCCACACGCAATCGGTTACATTCGCATCGCCTAAATCGATGGACGCGTCGTCCGATGCAATTAACTGCGAACCAGACCAGGTTGCCTTAATGATATCTTCTGGAAAGTCACCTCGATTAATCGCGTGTGCGGCACCAACTATTTTCGATTTCTCCGCTTGGCGAAACACCTCCGCCAAGTGTACGTGCGGGCACCTTTGCGAAGCAATCAAGTCTCTCAACACGGCACCTGGTCCCACAGATGGGAGCTGATCGGCATCGCCGACGATAATTAACTGCGCTTTCGGTGGAATCGCGTCTAACAAGGCTGCACACAAAGGCGCATCTAGCATGGATGCCTCGTCGACAACCACCACGTCGCAATCCAACGGGTTCGCTCGGTTCCTCGCAAAGACGCCTTTGAAACTCAACGCGTTCGAATCATCCACGGCTGCACTCGATATATCGTCTCCTGTTCCATTCGAATCCGCATCGTTTTGACTATCTCCTTGCGACGAAAAGTCTTTAAACTCTAACAAACGATGAATCGTACTCGACTGTAACGGATTCGTCATCGATCGATTGGCGTTACTTATCTCCGCCATGCGTTGCGCGGCTCGTCCGGTTGGCGCGCACATGACGACTGTTTTTCCCATAGCGCGCATTAAGCGAACGATGACGTGCGTTGCAAACGTTTTACCTGTACCAGGACCGCCAGTTAACGCCACACACGGCGAAATTAAAGCTACGTTCAAAAAATCCAACTGTTTTTGCGACAATCCGGGTTGGCCCCAGCTTTCTTTCTCCGCCGTGAGCTCGAGCCATTTCGCGACTCGAGCTTCATCGACTTTGAACTTAGGTCGGCTCAATCGTCTCAACAAGTCATCCGCGATTGATTTTTCGCACTCGTGCAAGCTGCCGTGAAAAATGTGCGTCTCGTCGTTCCATTGCGCTAAAGATGCTATGGGAGTTTTTGCGCCAAACTCGCCGTTGGAGAAGTTTTGAAAAACGAAAATGTCGCCGCAGTTTCTGGCTGTTTTGGCCGCCTCGATAAACACGTCGTCCGGTATCAACGCGCCCGAACTACCCAACAACTTTCTACTGTGATCTTTCAACGTCGGCCACGTCATGTACGCGTGACCACCGGATTGTGCGACGCGTTGTAACGCGAAGCGCATGGCCGCGCCGAGTCGCGAGGGATCGTCCGGTGATTTTTTCAATCGAGCGGCGATTTCGTCGATGTGATGAAACGAACATCCTTTAATATCGCTCAAAGCTTTGAACGGATCCGCTTTTACTCTCACTTCCGTCTGAGCGCCGTGCTTTAAACTCGCGCGTCTCGCAATCAACGCTGAGGCGCCTAACTCTTCAGTTAAAAACGACGTCGCTTTCCGTTTCGAACTGGATTCGTCCCAGTTGTTTTTCAATTTCACCGCGGTTTTCGCGCCAATACCTGGGACTTTCGTCAACAGTTTCGCTCCCTCCGTAGAATCTAACGCCGCTAATGTTTCTTTCCCTCCAAAGTGCGAGACTATTTTCTCCGCCGTGACCGGCCCGCACCCTGGTAAAATGCCGCTGGAGAGATAGGCGATAACGCCTTGTTCGTCGCTCGGGACGCACATTTCCGCTGGTTTTGTGGAAACAAACTCTACGCCAAATTTCGGGTTCGATCGCCAATATCCGGTCAACTTTAACGTCTGCCCGACGCCAACGTTCGGCATCTCCCCGACGACCGTTATCGTCGCCGGTGCTTCTTTCTGTCCCTTTTTCGGTCGTCGATTTGGTTTTGTCAAAGCGCCTTTCGGAAGTTCTTTCAACGTATCTTTGTCCGAGCACAGGACTCTGGCGACCGTGTAGCCCGTATCCTCGGCGTGAAACGTCACTCGGTGGATTTCTCCGGTGAATGTGAAATCGTTCTTATACTGCGTTTGTTTCTTCGCCGCCGCCGCTGCTGCTGCTGCTGGTGGTGTATTTTGTATCTTTCTCGCTTGTTTTTCCTTTAGCTTTTGTACCTCGTTTTCCTCGTCGTCTTCGATGAAATCCGCGTTCGCCGCGTACCCATTGCTCCACGACGTCGAACTCGACGATTTCGATTCCGGATGGTTGATTGCTTTTACGTCGCTTCCACTCCTCCCGCTACCACCGAACGCGTAATACTCTCGTCTGCTTCCCGAAAACGACGATTCAGACGACGACGTCGACGCGTTGCCGCTTCGCCAAACTCTCCTTTCGTTTTCGTTCCGAAAAAACTGCTGCGTCGTATGCGCCCGATGATTCATACGGCCTGTCTCACCTCCCGAAGAGGAAGATGCCGCTACGAAAACACGACGCATCGTCATCATCCTCCTCCGCATCGTCGTCATCGTCCTGTTCCCCTTTAACCCCTCTTCGGAATGATGCGTCGTGAAACTCTTCGCGTTGGGAAAATTCGTAATCCTTCCGTGGCTGAGGGCCATTCCAATTTCCGAAATAGTACAGAGTGTGTGTGTGTGTTTCGTCCCAAACCGCGCGTATTTGGGCTCGTGCGCGCGTGTTCGAAGAGCCACCGAGAGAGTGAAAGCTTTACGCGTGTAGTGAGCTGATAAACTCTTTTGAAAGGACTCTGTCTCTCGTCTCTCTTTTTCTGCGAGAGCGATTTGATTTGGTGCGTGATCTTTTTTTTGAGAGAAGAAGAGTAAAAGGCGAAAAAAAATTGCAAAAAATCTTCGATCTATTTTGGGGCCAATTTTTTAGGCGAAACTGATCGACAGTTCTTACAGTTAAAAACTTCTCTTTCTCCTCAGTTTCAAAAGGAAACATTCTACGCGCAAATATATATAAAGGTTGTTGGTTCTTCCCGTCGCGCGTCTTTTTTTCTTTTCAAACGTCCTCCTGCTTCGATGACGGCCCCAAAATGTGAAGAAAGAGGATCAGGCTTCTTTTTTGGCGAGAGAGACAGACAGACGCGTTTTTGTGTCTCTTCTTTTTCTCTCTCTCTGAATTTTCCCTTGAGGTGTCGAATTTACTGAGGCGCATCATCATCATCAATCTCTCTCTCTCTTCCTTTAGAAAGCATGTCCGTCATCGCCCGATGCGCGACTTTCGTCGCCACGAAAACCAGTTTGAAGCAACAGTTTGCGGTGAACAATCGATCGTCCGCGACTAAAATCGTCAGGTACGCGATAAAAGAGAGAAAGAGATGCGAACATCTCTACATTTGATCATTCCGCGCTTTTGCGACAAAAGTTTTTCTTTGTTTTTTGGGAGTTTGAATTGCACAGAAAATGGCGGGAAAACGACTTCGTACTCCTGCTGCTCTCTTTTTTCTCTCGAAAGACTACCTTTGACGACGACGACGACGTTTTTTATCATCGTCGTCATCGTTACGCCGATACGACGAATACTAACGAGACGCTTTCCTCTTCTGTGCGCACGCGTGAATCGTGAATACATAAAAAATAGACCGTACTCGGCGGTTGCCTCGATCAACAAAAAAGCGTTCGTGGACGCGGTGGCGGAAGCCGCCGGGGTGGAGAAGAAAGTCGCGGAGAACGTCGTGAACGCGGCTTTGGGCGTAGTCACGGCGTCGGTTGCCGCGGGCGAGAAGATTACTTTGACCGGGTTCGGGACGTTTGAACGTAAAATGAGATCGGCGAGAGAAGGGAGGAATCCGAAAACCGGGGATCCGTTGAAGATTCCAGCCGCGGCGTATCCGAGTTTTAGCGCCGGGAAGAGTTTTAAAGACGCGGTGAAGAAATAATTTTTTTGGCGATGTGCAGCGTGTATAGTACACACTTCCGCGCGCTGAGAAGAGCGAAAGATAAAGAGAATGTTATTGTTGTAAATATGATGTGATGTGCCTTCTTCGTCGCGGACGAAATGATTGTTTATTATAAACCCATATATAATGCGGGGCGTTTCGTATTTTTTTTTACACGCGCAACGTTTTCGCCCATAACTTGGAGATGGAAATCAACGCAGAGCTCAAGGAGAGCGTGGAATACACCCACTCGTTCGCGACAAAGTCACGAGCGCGTTGCTCGCGAATCCACTCTAAATCTGAAGTGACTAAAACTAAATCCAAAGAGTCTTTTACAATCGACTTGATCGCGTTTGCTTTCGCGAAGGCTGCCGTTTCCTCGTCTTTTATTTCTTTCTCTCGTCGTTCGTCCACTCCTCTCTTTTGCGGCGACGAAATGAAAGCAAGGAACCGTGTACTCGGCGACATGCTCCTCTCGTACGCGATCGCTTCGTTCTTTTTTTTCACGCACATTGCCTTTTCCAATCTCTCGATTTCTCGCCACTCCACCATTCTTAACGGTATGGACGTAGCGTACATGAAAAATTCTACTTTCATCGCCAACATCTTCAACTCTTTCCGTTTCACCGGATCGTCCGGTCTAAACACGCCGACATTTTGTAACCAGACGCCTTGTTCTAAAAAATAATACACCGCTTCCGTGAATAAAGCTAAAAATTCTAACGCGTGTTTATACGTCCGCTCTCGACTCTTCGAACTTCTTTTGTTCCTTCCTCCTTCTCGAGCGGCTAAATACAGCACCAAATGTTCTCGACACTGCAAAGAAAACTTTAAAAACTTCCCCAGCCGCAACGACCCGCGGCTTATGCTCAAACTTTTCGCAAGTTTTCTCAACTGCTTCGCGGTTCGTTGTTGTTGTCCGTCTTCGTCGTTCTCGTTACCAACCAACACCAAAGCCGTTAACACGGATGAATACTTTAACGTTTTCAAAGTCTTATCGATGCCTTCCCTCGTTTCCAAGAGCTTCCCGACGTTCGATAAAAACTCAACCACTCCCAATGTTTCGCGTTTCTTTTTCTCCTCGTTTTCCTCCTCCTCGGACGACGACGTAAACGACGACGCGTCGTCGTCGTCGTCGTCGGAAGAAGAAGAATTCGCAACAAACTCGTCGCCGTTCTTCTTCCCCAAAAGTAAAGGTGAAGTTGATTTCAACGGAGACGACGAGACTTTGTCGGACATTTTATTATTCAACAAAATCGATCGATACTCAGGTAAACGTCGCTTCAACCAGAAAAAAGCTGCAGTTTAGGTTTTCACGCGGGTAAAGCGCGCGGTATTCTCTCTCTCTCTCTTTCCTTTTAAAAGATGTGTTTGACGTGTGATTTTATGTGCAGACATGTGTCCGAATTTTCCCTCTCTTTCTTGCAAAAAACGCTCTCGTTTTTCGCGCATATCTTCTGCGTGTGCGAATAAATATCGCTGAAAATGCACACACAGATACACACTGCTGCAAGTATTCTGCGTGATCATTTTCAAATCTCGTTTCATCGCGATGTAGAAGTTACGCGCGCATTGAGCACTCGAAAAACTTGTTTTTTGGTGTATTTTCAACCTCCATTTTTGGTCCAATTTTGGTTTAAATTTCCCTACAAAATTGTCTCTTAAAAGCGCTTTTCTTTCACTCTTTTCCCACTCTCGTCTCGCTCTCCTCGCTCTGAAGAAGTTAAAGAAGACGAGAAGATGTTTGAATCCTGCTGCGGGGGCGCGCGATCGGAGAATAACGGCACTAAAAAAGTCATCTCTGCAACAACAGAAATCGACGAAACGACGGATGGAATTTCCCTCGGAAACGGCTGGCAACGCTGGGTGGATTTCGAAGAGCGACGGTATTATTACTCCAAAGGAGGGACGACCACGTGGGAAGCACCGAGTGAAGAAGATTTGATCGAAGAAGAGAATAAAACGAAGGGTAAGAAATGATTCGATTGATGTGTGCGTGTGTACATGCGTAGCTATGAAAGAAGGAGGAATGAGAAGAGAATTCAAAACCAAAATTGGAGCCGCTGATCTCGTTTTTGTCGACGGAATGACGACGACGGAGAAAGGGAGCGAGAAAGCGAGACGCTTTGTTATTATTATTACTACTATTATATTACTACTATAATCATACTACGCGTTAAAATCACTATTTATCATTCTCTTTCGTCGGTTTTCAACGAGCGTCGATCGACAAGGCGGCGCTTCTCTTTCTCTCGATCTCGTCGTCTCGGGCTTCGCTTTCCTCTACGATTAGAGGTCGGCGACGCTTTTCCCGCTCATAAACTCCAACACTTTCGGCACGGTTTCTTGCAACCGCCTTCCAGCCATGGCTAAATTCTCCAAAAACTCCGTCTCCGTCGCGTGCGGTCCGTCGACGATATCGGTAATCGCCTTCACGCACACGAACGGCGTTTTAAACATCTCGCACACTTTCGCCACCGCGGCGGCTTCCATCTCCTTCACGCTCGCGTCGTTTTGGAGCATCATCTCCCGGTCAACATCCGTCGCGTCCAAGGAATTTCCCGTGGAACATATTCCCGATTTCAAACTCGTAATCTCTTTTCTCATGTTTGGCGTTTTCAAAGTTTCGATCGCGCCGATCCCGTACGACGTAAACGTCGGTATCGGTATCCTCCGGTCGTGAAATTTCACCTCGGAGACGAGAAACACGTCCCCGATTTCGCACCCTTTGCTTTGAAACCCACCGGCGGTCCCGGCGTTTATTAACACGTCCGGTCTGTGCGTTTTTAAAACCTCGTACGCGCACAACGCGGCGTTAACTGTGCCGACCGAATCCACCGCGTGCGTGGCATCTTGGCCGCACGTCACGAGGACTATCTCGACCGCTTTATTCTCTTCACCGAAAGAGATTTCCCCGCTCCGAACGACCGACGGTAACGGCGCGTGATGGTGCGATTTCGGACACGGCAAAAGCTTAAACGAACTGATTAAAGGCTCAGCCTCGGCTTCCATGGCGATGAGCACCGCGATGGTTTTGATTGCTCCCATGATGGTTCGTTGTTGTGTGTTGTTGTGACGAATTCGAGAAGTGAAAGGAAAGTACCTTTCGCAAACGAGAGAAAACGTACATAACACGCGTACATTGAAGACAGAGAGAGAAAGAGAGAAAGAAAGAAAGAAAGCTACTATATACTCTTCGTGTATTCAGCATATTCGTTATCACGTCAAAAAGCGCTACTGTTACAAAAAACTCTCCGGATCGTTCATCGCCAACATCTCCGTCAGCGTGAATTTGAAAAACTGAACCCCGGCGATGGCGACCAGAACGACCAACGCCGCCGTCTTGGGATCTTTCATCAACTTCGCCACCGGCCTGGCGAACATGTACACGAAACCAACCATGATAGAAATGGAAAATCGTGCGTATTTGGCCATGTTCGCCCAGAACGGAATGTCTTCGCCCGCCATGGCGATTTGCGAGAACGCCTCGCGCTCCTCGTGATGGCCTAAAAGCGATGTATCTGACGGGAATCCAACCGCGAAGACATCTATGTTCGCGGCATCGATCGCATCAAAGGCTGCTGCTGGGTTTTGGTCGCAAAACGCACAAATCGCACACGCCGCCAACGCGGTCATTCCTACTACATTTCCTGTTTTCTCGTTCTTCTTTCTTGGTCTTAAACTCTCGCTCGTGCTCGCTTCCGATTCTTCCCCGCGTTGGACCGACGACGACGACACGATCGATCTCGGATTCGTTTTGTTCTTACTCCTCGCGAAGCTGCTTCGTTCCGAAAAGGAAGAAGAACAAAACGAATTCGTCGAGGAACATGTCGTTGAAAAAGAAGAAAACATTTTAATATCGATTGATATGTGTGTGTGTGTGTGTGTAGATATATCGATAAGTTGTGA
>Ga0255773_10004293_pt1 | contig 12113 bp, 14 predicted proteins | sample 011ome_17_FD_179971 | JGI IMG/M metagenome (GOLD analysis project Ga0255773, IMG submission 179971) | Coastal salt marsh microbial communities from the Groves Creek Marsh, Skidaway Island, Georgia - 011502XT metaG (version 2) | ecosystem: Environmental > Aquatic > Marine > Intertidal zone >...
AGTAAGATGTTTGTGTCACAGGTTGACTACGAATACGCACAGAGATTGTGGCTACACATACAGGATGATGTCAGTACACACAAAGCCAACCACACATTCAAGGTGCTGAAGCTAGTCTGGAACGAGGGTTTACGCGCGGGAAAAGTTAAAGCTAACCCGTTCTCTCTGGTCAGGATACCCAAGCTACCGGACAGGCAGGTCATGTGGACCGTCGATCAGATCAAGGGCATGGTGAAGTACTGTGATGAGCAGGGCTACCCTAGCATGGGTACTATGATCGTCATGTGTTACGAGTTCTGCCAGCGTCCGGTGGATGTACGCACTATGAAGTGGTCTAACATCGACGGGCGTACTGGTGTGTCTAACTTCATCCAGCAAAAGACCGGCAAGCAGATGTCTATCAAAGTCACCAACGCCGTTCAGGATAGGTTACATCTACATCAGCACCGTAACTCAGACGATTACATCTTCGCATACGAGAATACTGGGCGTCCATACACTCAAGATCGCTGCAATAAGTTCTTTCGTAAGCTGGCTGACGGTTACGGGCTACCTGAAGTACCTCTACACAGCCAGTTCAATAAAGATGGCAGTCAGATGTATTCTACCATCTGGTTAGCTGACTTACGACGAACTGGTATAACCCATGCCAGTCAGTCTGGCTGCTCTGACAGAGAGCTAATGGCTTTATCAGGCCACAAGAACCCTCAGATGCTGGTTGTATACGCAGTAGAGGGCGAGATTGAATCCACGAATGCAAATATAAAACGAGGACTATTATAAATGGATCACGAACAAATTACTGTTCAGTATGTGCGGCACTCCGGTGATGACCTCTCAGTCGTAGACGCGGCTAGAGTGAGCTATGACGATAAGAGTGAGGCTCTGGGTTATACGGGTAAGGAAGGTGGCCCAATGATCCCTGAGTTACACGACAGGGATAAGAAGCTCATTCGGTATTTGGCTGACCATAAGCACTACTCACCATTCAACCATGCCTTCGTCACTTTCCGGTGTACCGCGCCGTTGTTCGCTATGGCTCAACTAAAAAAGAGCGAGTACATGCCGTGGAATGAGATAAGCCGCCGTTACGTGGACAGTGAGCCTGAGTTCTACTGGCCTAATGAATGGAGAGGCCGTCCTCGCAAGGGTAACTCCAAGCAGGGTAGCGAGGGCCACATCACTATCTCCGACGATATCATAGAGGATTCCTATGACGGCGCTATGATCAGCTACCGGACGCTACTGGACATAGGTGTAGCTCCAGAGATGGCTCGCATGGTTCTACCGCAGTCGATGCTATCATCATGGATCTGGAGCGGCAGTCTTAAAGCTATCAGCAAGATGTGCAGCCTACGGTGTGCCGCTGACACGCAGTATGAGAGCCGTGTAGTAGCCAATCAGATTAGCGACATCATGCGAGGGCTGTTCCCAGTTAGCTGGGCTGCGCTGATGGGAGAGGCTTACCCGTATATACGCCCAATGAGTGACGAGGAGAGGCAGAGAGCCAAGGAGAGGGCGGCATGAGTAACGAAATCAAAATCACAGAACTGGAAGAGCATGAGGATGGGTCAGCGACTATACAGCTAGACCTTAGCCCTGAAGTCTTCGCAGAGATATTCCAAGCCGGTTTCATAGCCTTGGTTAAGCGAGGTCTAGATGAAGAAGAGGAGTTGTAATGATTAAGCTCTGTTATTACTGCTCACGTACCGACCAGCTACTGGCACATAAGACTATTGAGAAGTCGGTGGCTGAACGAGAGCTTAATAAAAACCGAAGCTCTCAGTTCTACATTCACTTGGAATCGATAGATGGTTACTAACTTAAATGGCAAAAATGGCAGACTGCCACTCTGGAATCTGCCATGCCACTTTACCCCAGTCAGAGGCATTTTATTGTTTAATATCAGTAATTTGGCTCCGGCGGTAGGGATCGAACCTACGACCAATTGATTAACCGTACCCATTGATTTCATTGGATAATTCGGGATATCTGCAAAATGCCTGTTAACACTAATTGTTTTTATATGCACCTAATTAAGTGTTGACAGATGCGAATAACTGTATAAGCTAACGCTGTCTCTTTGGAGAGGCAGAACCCCAAACCAACTACCAACCAACTACTATGAGTGACCAATGACCTACCTCGAACAACTAGAAGTCATCAAGACTATCCCCATAAGGGAAGGAGACACTAAAGTAATCCAGTGTCCTTTCTGTGGCGGCTTAAAGAAGCTGTCTGTTTCTAAAGTAGACGGCCAATTAAAGTGGTATTGCTTTAGAGCCTCCTGCAATGGCAAAGGTATCTATCAAGGCAAGAGAAGCTTACAGGCAGCTAAGAACTATCTAGCAGATGCAGTACAGCAAAAGACTAGAGAGCCGAAGCCTATTCCTTTGATCACTACACCAGCCCGTAATCATCAGCCAGCACTCGACTACCTAGAACAGAACAACAGTCTAGAGGCTTACGAAGCTGGATACATAGATGTCCGATACGCACCGGCAGAGGACAGAGTATTATTCTGCACAGACACAGGCGCTGTAGGTAGATCTCTAAAGAAGTACGGACCTAAGTGGCTGACTTATGGTGTGCTTGAAGAGGGCATACACGTAGGAAATGGATCAACAGCCGTTCTTGTTGAAGATACACCGTCAGCCTGTAGTGTGAGTAGAATTGACGGCTTTGTAGGAGTTGCTTTATTAGGTACTCGAATAAGTAGTTGCCTAAAAAAGTCTCTAAATAAATACAGTGCCTGTTATTTAATCCTTGACAAGGATGCATCGTCTAAGTCTATAACCATCTGTAAGAGTGTAAGTCGAAGTTTACTTGTTAGGCTAACTGCTGTGGACTTAAAGAGACTATCAGTTAACCAGCTTGTAGGGGTGTTAGATAATGCGCTTTAAAAAATTTAACATTATACCTAAGCCCCGTCGAGAAAACATGGAGCATAGGTTTAGTGGCTCTTATCTTTTAAAACCTTACGGCGCGGATCATAGAAAATATATAAAACTCCTGAGTAAAAAAATTCTTAAATCGACTTCTGACTGGGCTGGCTTTCATATTTGGTGTAGCCCTGTAGTTCCATTAGCACCGCCTTCCATACAGTTCCTTAAATAATTAAACCTTAACGCAGAGGACAACTGCGCAATCAACAACCCATCGTCGAAGTCACCTGTACCGACGTTAAACTAAAGGAATGGTATCCATGAAAGCTAGAGGCATAGCAATAATTGATCTAGAAATCGACGGCGGCTTTAAGGAAGCTGCCGCAGAAGAAGTAGCACTGGAAAATCTGATAGCAGACTACGTGAAAGGCAACAGCCGTGTAGTACACTATCAAGTTGAGCTTAGAGAGAGACGGGGTGAACCCGGATCAGTAGATCTGAGCAAGATGAAGTTCAGAGCTAACTAGCTAAAATTAAACGAAAAAGAAATTAAGCCCTATCTTCGGATGGGGCTTTTTTTATTCTATTGGCTGTGTTACAATAGCACTTTATTAATACAATAACAGCTAAGAGAGTTAAATGGACCAATCATTACTTAAAAGCTGCCTCAGTAATTCTTTCTATAGAGAAAACAAGGCAAAGCTAAGACCATCCCTTTTCGATGACACACTTAAAGAAGTCTACACAACCATCGTATCGATGCACGATACATTTGATAAAGACCTTACCCCACTAGAATTATTCAGCTACTGGAAGGCAAAGAACCCCACCAGCACAGGCGCTTGGACAGCCGACATCCAAGACTTAATCAACTCAGTATCCAACGCTGAAGAGATAGATGATGTAGTCGCTGTTGATGTAATAGAAAATCTATGGCGTCAGCACATAGGTCTCGATATAGCCACCCTTGGAATAAAGATGTCTGAGGGTGATGCCTCTGCAATGGACTTACTTAAGTCTCTGCTAGATCGCGTCTCTGAAGGTTACATGCCTGATGACTTTGCTGATGAAGTCACTGATGACATCGATGAACTACTAGCCGTTGTCAGTAATGATAACCGCTTCAAGTTCAACATCCACACACTTTCTAGAGAGGTCTACGGCATTGGTAGAGGTGAGTTTGGTGTTATAGCTGCCTACTCTAATGTAGGTAAAACTGCGTTTGCTATTAGCCTATGCGCTGCACCGGCAGGTTTCTGCGCCCAAGGTGCTAGAGTGGGCTACATAGCCAATGAAGAGATTGGTAAGCGTACCAAGTTACGTGCGGTACAAGCATATACCGGCATGACTAAGGATGAGATTGCTTTTGACTCTCGCGGAGCCGCTGCCCGTTACGCAGGTATTAAAGAGAGGCTGACCTTTGTCGATGCTCAAGGCTGGGATATCCAGATGCTTGAGGCTTACCTGAATAAGAAGAAGTTCGATGTGGTCATCGTCGATATGGCCGACAAGATCGCTCTCACTCAGCAATTTAACTCTGGGCATGAACGCCTGAGAGAACTCTACTACCGTCTACGTGAGGCCGCTAAGAAGTTCGACTGCGCTATACTAGGACTATCGCAAGCATCGGCTGAAGCTGAAGGCAAGACCCGTATTACCATGTCGATGATGGAAGGTAGTAAGCTTGGTAAGGCCGCTGAGAGTGATGTCATGCTTGGCATAGGCCGAATGAATGATCCTGATAATCCTGATGACCCTAGCAGATGGATCACAGTGATGAAGAATAAGATCAGTGGCTGGCACGGTACAGTACTTTGCAACCTGAACTCACAGACCTCACGCTATGAAGTGTGATGATCTGCCGCCGCACCTTGCGCTGCTTCTGGAAGAAGTTGGTGTAATTAACCCCAAGCCTGAGCCGCAGCCGGTAGTGCGTGACCTCTCATTTAAACGTCCAGAGTTGGACGAGAATGGAGAGCCGCCGTGGTAAAATGGTTAGTATTGGATTTAGAGACAACGGTCCAAAGAGTGGATGGCCGTATAGATAACAGCCCAAAAAACCCCGACAATCGGTGTGTGTCTGCTCACTATGGTTGGCTTGGGCTGGAGACTGTGGATGAGGTTAATACAGACCTGTGGCATCACAATGAGCTACAGTCGCCTGATGGGATAGACCGCTTAAAGCAGCACCTCGCTGAAGCTGACGGTATGATATGCCACAACGTGAAGTTCGATGCTGAGTGGCTGCTAGAGATGGGCTTTGAGTTACCGCCTATCGTCAGAGACACAATGATAACAGAGTACTTGTTAGCCAAGGGCCAGCGTAGGCTGCTCAGTCTGAAGGAGAGCGCCCTACGGCGTAAAACTGAGAGCTTAAAGAAGTCTGACTTAGTCGATGAGCTATTCAAAGGCGGCACATGCTTCTCTGAGATGCCTCTGGATGTAGTAGTCGAGTACGCAGAGGCTGACGTTAAGGCCTGTGGTGAGTTGTATATCGCGCAGCAAGACATTTTAGCCCGTGAACATAATCAATCGCTCAAGAAGGTAATACCCTTTATGAATGAAATGCTCCTGTTCCTCTGCGAGATAGAGATGAACGGAGTCAAGATCGATAGAGATGCTCTGGCAGAGGTTGAGGCGCAGTTTGCCGCAGAGAAGGCTACTCTAGAGATAGACCTCAAGCGTATTGTTGAACAGGTGATGGGTGACACGCCTATCAATCTAAATTCTGGTGATGATATGACCAGAGTGATCTACTCGCGGGAAGTCATCGACAAGGCCATACACAAGCAGACGTTTAACATCGGAACCAACGAAGCCGGTAAGTCACTCAGGCCACCTTTCGAGTTCATCAAGTATCCTAATAAGTTTGTAGACGCAGTACGGACCACCACAAGAGTTGTGATGAAGCAGTCTGCCTCACAATGTCCTGACTGTGGCGGCTCAGGTACTATCCAGAAGTACAAGGTCAAGACGAAAACTAAGTTAGGTAAGAAGTATCGTGTGCAGGGTGAGCCGTATAAGAATATGTCACGGTGTGCTGTATGTAATGGCGTAGGAGCGATATACACCTCGACGGGCGTAGTTGCTGGCCTGAAGATGGCCCCTAGTACAGCCTACGATGCCAGTATCGGCGGGTTTAAGTCTGACAAGGTTACTATACAGCGTCTGATTGAACAGGCAGAGCGTAAGAATAATGCTACAGCCGTAGAGTTCCTGACTAAGCTTTCTCGCCTGAGTGCTGTGTCTGTTTATTTAGATAGCTTTGTGGCCGGTATTAAGAGAGGTACTCGCGCAAGCGGCTTTCTCCACGCCAACTTCAATCAGTGCATTGCCTCTACGGGTAGACTGTCGAGCGGCGGCGGTATGTCGTTGAACTTACAGAACCAGCCTAAGAGAGGTTTTCCTGTTCGTAAGTGCTTTGTCAGTCGGTTCCCAAACGGTCTCTTGATCGAGTCGGACTACTCCGCGCTTGAATTTAGAACGGCGTGTGAGTTGTCGAGAGACAGTCAAGGCTTGGCAGACGTACTAGAGGGCAAGGACATACACAGACAGACTGCGAGTATCTGCCTTCAGAAGCCGCCTAACGAAGTCAGCAAGGATGAGAGGCAGGGTCACAAGTGGGCCAGCTTCCAGCCACTATTCGGTGGCACTGGGGCAGGTCAGCCTGAGCATATCAAGGCCTACTTTAGTCGCTTCTACGAGATTTATGAGGGTATATACGGCTGGCATCAGTCGCTAATGAATGGCACTTTAAAAAATGGCACAGTTACCACACCTAGTGGCCGTCAGTATTTCTGGCCGAATGTAACTAGGACTAAGGCAGACAGGGTATCGAATGCCACTCAGATACTTAATTATCCAGTGCAAGGCTTCAGCGCAGACTTAGTTCAATTAGCCTGTATAAGAGCGTTTAGACTGTTTAAGGAGAGAAAACTGCAATCAAAACTGATACTTACGGTACACGACAGTTTGGTGTGCGATACACATCCTGATGAAGTGGGTCAGGTCAGAGAAATACTCACAGAGGCCATGACTAAGGTCAGCGAAGAGTCGAAAGAGCGGTTCGGCTACTCCCTTGTAGTGCCTCTCGACATAGAAATAAGTCGCGGTAAAAACTGGCTAGATCAAGAAGAATATGTTTGATTACCGCGCTTAACTAATGTATAATGTAAGTTCACTTTTAAGGAAATAAGTATGACTGACTTAGTATTACAAGATAACAGCTTAACGATTGAAGAAATTAGCGCACAATTAGGTGCTTCCTCTACATCATCAGGGCCGTCAATCCCTGCGGTAGGAATGAATTATGATGGCGAAATGGGTCCAATGGGCGCATTCTATTTGAAGACCGGCCAAGACCAAGTCTACGCCACGGAGAACGTAAGGTTTAGGGCATTCAGTAATCACATACAGTTCCAGCACTGGGGTGACGATGGTCTAGTAAACAAATCCTTACTGATAAAAAATCAACGCGAGGAAGCCCGTGATCAATTGGGCGGTATCATGTGCGGTATGCCTACTTATGATCAGTCTATTCAAATGTCTCCTCAAGAACGTGAGCAGTATAAGGACATTGATCGATACCGTATTGTTAGAGGTATAATTAACTATACAGGCACAACCTCGGATGGCCGCGAGGTTACTATCGAAAACCAGCCTTGTATAATGTCTCTTAAACGTAAGAATTACGGACCTTTCTACCATGATGTTTTGAAGAAGCTTCCCCAAGGAGTAAACCTTTGGGATTTTGAAAGCATTTTGTCTAAAGATACTCAAACAAACTCATACGGAAAGAAGTACTACGTCATGCACTTTGCTCCACAGTTTGGTAGTCCAATCCCAATGGACCAACTGACTTACGACAGCTTGGCTCATGTAACTGGCCTCATTGCCTCTGAGAATAAGCGGATTGAAGAGTCTTATAAAGAAGCCAGTATGCAAGCCATCGATGAGGCTGAAGCTGCCCGAATTATGGATGAGGTTAATCCCTTAGAAGCGGATTACCGTGTATAATGGGCATAGTCGAAGGCATGTCAAACGAGGTGTATCACTCACAGAGTGGTATATCCTCAACAGCCGTTAAGACGGTCTATAAGAAGTCTCTTGCCCATTGGAAGGGCGAGAAACGCAAACAGACATCTGCTTTCTCTATGGGGTCTGCCGTTCATGCTCTACTGCTAGAAGAAGATCGTGATTTAGTGATCAAGGGGCCGAAGACTAGGTCGTCTAAAGGCTTCAAGGAGCTTGAGGAGAACGCTGAAGATGATCAGGTAGTGCTTACTGAAGTAGAGTATCACGTAGCACACCGCATGGCGCAGGAGACCTTGAAGAACGAGACCTGCCTAACTGCTCTACGACATCAAAACCGTAAGAATGAGGTCTCTATATTCGCTGAGTGTGAGCGTACCGGCTTGATGCTTAAAACAAGGCCAGACCTCTACATTCCTACAGAGGGTACGGTTTATGATGTTAAGACTACGCAAGATGCCAGCCCTATAGGGTTTGCACAGGAGTGCTGGAAGTACAGTTACGATATACAGGCAGCATTCTATTTGTATGTGTGTAATTTAGCTGGAATCTTAGTAGAACGCTTTCATTTTCTTGCAGTGGAAAAGTCGGCTCCATACGCCAGCCACATGCACGTAGTTAGTCCAGAGCTACTAGCGAATGCCACGGAGCGTATGCATAGGACACTGGCTGTCATTAAGGATGCTAGTGATAAGGAAGATTTTGGTACTGGGTGGGGCGAGTATACAGTCCTAGACCTCCCGAAGTGGCTATAACCCCACAGAGTGCCAAAGCGAAGGGCCGAAGACATCAGCAATGGGTCAGAGATAAAATTCTCGCTCTCTTTCCCAAAACACTCCTCCCAGATGATGTCCGAAGTACTTCTATGGGCGCTGGCGGTGAAGACATACAATTAAGTACAGCCGCCAGACGCCTGTTCCCATATAGCGTAGAGTGCAAGGCATTTAAATCATTCGCAGTCTACAAGGTGATGGACCAAGCGGCAGACAACTGTCCAAAGGGTGCGGAGCCAATCGCCATTATTAAAGCTGATCGCCAAAAACCTTTGGCTGTCATGGATGCAGACCACTTCTTTAAATTGATTGGGAAAAATAGTGCCAAAAGTAAATCTTCCAGAAAATAGTATACACGTAATGATTACTCTTAACCCTGACGATGGCAGCATGACCCTGTCCAGCCAAGGAAACATCCCCGAAGACTTAGACCCTAACTACGTTAAAGCCATGATGGATATATCCAATGGCCTCTGCATGATTTTGGAGAACGGTGTCGAGTATCTAGCCACAACCGGCTCCATTCTAACTGCCTTAGAAGAAGAGATGAGTGAAGAGGTGGTCTTTGAGCCTGATGATGAGCTTCTGGATGCAGTGTCTGACGCCAAGATTATAGATTTTAGCAAGAAGGTGCATTGATATGAACGCTCGCAGTAAAAAAATGACCTACGAAGATCATCTTCGGGATTATCCAATTGATGAAGATCCTATGCCCATCATGGATGTGGTTCATAAGCCTCCGCACTACAATACTGCTGGTATAGAGTGCATCGACGCAATGGCGGCTATGGTAGACGGCGCTGGGGTTGCGCCTCACGCCGCCTACTGTTGGCAGAATGCTTTTAAGTATATGTGGAGATGGCCTTACAAGTCTAAGCCTCTGGAAGACCTCAAGAAAGCCCGTTGGTATCTAAACCGGTTGATTGAGGAGCTTGAAGAATGATCACTCAGGAAGATATCGACGCTGTGGCTGAACTAGCAGAGCCACTACCACAGGCTGGCCTACACGATATGCCAGATGATTGGGATAAACACAGACATCTCTCGCCTCTGGAAATGGTCTCTGACTTCGCATCCCGAATGGAGCAGCCACTGGGCGAGAAGTGGAAGTTCAGCAAGAAGCTGGAAGATTTTCGCTGGGATATGATTCAGGAAGAATACGGGGAAGCTTTTGATGAAAGCTGCAACGGCAATAATCCCGAAAACATGCTCAAGGAATTAGCTGACCTTGTCTACGTGATCTACGGATACGCAGCCACATACGGCTGGAATTTAGACAAGGCAGTTCGCCGTGTACACCGCTCCAATATGAGCAAGCTGGGCTTAGACGGCAAGCCCCTGAAAGGACCAGACGGCAAAGTGCAGAAGGGTCCGAATTATAAAAAACCAACACTAACGGATCTTGTGGAGACCAATAATGAGTAACCTATTACCAACCGACTACCAGACCTTTATCGCAACCAGCCGCTATGCTAGGTGGCTTGAAGAAGAAGGCCGCAGAGAGACATGGGCAGAGACAGTATCTCGCTATATGGATAACATCGTAGAGCCTTTAATAAACAGTCAGGACAGTGAGTCTAACTTTATTATAGCTAACGAAATAGAACAGGCCATCCTTAGCTTAGAAGTGATGCCTAGTATGCGGTCAATGATGACTGCAGGGAAGGCGGCTGCGCGAGATAATACGTGTATGTATAATTGTAGCTATCTAGCCGTAGATGACCCGAAGGCCTTCGATGAGGCTATGTTTATTTTGCTCTGTGGTACTGGAGTAGGTTTTTCTGTCGAGAGACAGTATATCAATAATCTCCCTGAAGTTCCTACGCTCTTCGACAGTGATACTATCGTCATGGTCAGGGATAGTAAGGAAGGATGGGCCAAGGCTTTCCGACAAGTTCTTGCTCTCCTGTGGGCTGGTGAAATTCCTAAGTGGAATGTGGAAAAAGTTAGACCGGCTGGTGCGCGACTAAAGACATTTGGGGGCAGGGCGTCTGGCCCAGCGCCGTTGGTTGATCTGTTTAACTTTGCGGTTACTACGTTTAAAAATGCTCAAGGTCGTAAGCTGTCTTCGATTGAGGCGCATGATCTGATGTGCAAAGTAGGTGAAGTAGTAGTCGTTGGCGGTGTACGCCGCTCTGCAATGATTTCCCTGAGCAATCTATCAGATGATCGTATGCGTCATGCTAAGAGTGGTAAGTGGTGGGAGAATGACCCACAACGCGCACTAGCAAACAACTCTGTGGCATACTCAGAGAAGCCTGACAGCATGTCCTTCATGCGTGAGTGGACTGCCTTGGTAGAGAGCGGGTCAGGAGAGAGAGGCATCTTTAACCGGCAAGCTGCTATTAAACAGGCTGCTAAGAATGGACGCCGTGATCCTAATCGTGAGTGGGGAACTAACCCCTGTTCTGAGATCCTCTTAGCTGGACCTAGAACTGATCCAAAGACTGGTAATCCTATTGCTGGCACAGGGGGTCAATTTTGTAACCTCAGTGAAGTAGTAGTACGGGCAACGGACTCTATCGAAGATTTGGAGCGTAAGGTTAGACTGGCTACGATTTTAGGAACAGTACAGGCCACCTACACTAAGTTCCCGTACCTTCGAAAAGTCTGGGAAAAAAATACAGCCGAAGAGCGTCTTCTTGGTGTCAGTCTCACAGGTATTATGGACAACCCTCTAATGACTACAGCTAATAATGGATTAGCTAAGACTTTAGATCATCTAAAGCAGGTTGCAGTGGATACGAATAAAGAGTGGGCAGATAGACTGGGCATAGAGCAGTCTGCTGCTATTACGTGCGTGAAACCATCAGGTACAGTTTCGCAGCTAGTAGATAGTGCTAGTGGCATACATGCACGACACTCTCCATATTACATTCGTACAGTAAGAGGTGATAATAAAGATCCTCTAACGCAGTTTATGATAGACCAAGGCATTCCCTATGAGCCAGAGGCGTTTAAGCCTGATCAAACGACTGTCTTTAGCTTTCCTGTTAAGTCTCCCGCTGGAGCGGTCTGTACGGCTAATCTTACGGCTATTGAGCAGCTTGAGATGTGGCTGATGTACCAGAGACATTGGTGCGAACATAAGCCAAGTGTAACTGTCAATGTGAAGGCTGATGAATGGTTTGAGGTAGGCGCATTTGTGTATGAGAATTTTGATGAGATGTCTGGCGTGTCGTTCTTGCCGTATGATGATCATACTTATCAACAGGCTCCTTATCAAGAATGTGAGGTTTCAGAGTATCAGATGTTGCTGGGTAAAATGCCTGAACGCATCGATTGGTCGAAGCTTGCAGACTACGAAAAAGAGGACAACACAGTGTCCATGCAGACGATGGCTTGTACTGGAGACAGTTGCGAACTTGTTGATATTTCAGCATAAATCCCAATAAAAAAGCCCTCAGATCGCTTGACCTGAGAG
>Ga0255773_10004294_pt1 | contig 12113 bp, 6 predicted proteins | sample 011ome_17_FD_179971 | JGI IMG/M metagenome (GOLD analysis project Ga0255773, IMG submission 179971) | Coastal salt marsh microbial communities from the Groves Creek Marsh, Skidaway Island, Georgia - 011502XT metaG (version 2) | ecosystem: Environmental > Aquatic > Marine > Intertidal zone > Salt...
ACAAACATCATTAAACGACAAAAAGAAAGAGTAATAAAATAATGGACGCGATAGTAAAACTGGTGGAGATGAACTCCCGAAATCCTTGGTCGCAAATTACTTCGGAGAAGATGTTTTTGAGCTTTTTACAAGGCGCGAACGTGCACAATTGCGCGGGCTTTTTTGTGAAATCATCATCGGAGGACGACGATTCTGTTACGAAGAAAATAATAACCGTATTGCCGAACAGCGTGCCGATATCGTGCTTACCCACCGGGGCGATGAAACTGAGCGTAGATTTAGATGTAGAAGATAGCGTTTTAGACGTTTTAAGGTCTGACGAAGGAGAAACGAACGAAGGGGAATCGTACATCGATACGCTTCGTTTGTTGATTTTAGTTTGTTTACGAACCGAGGCGTCGGTGGAGGAGAAACTCTCGATGACGTTCAGAAAGATGGAACAAAAGAGAGGGTTTGGAGTGACTTTAGAACACGTCAAAGAATGGATCGAAGACTGCGAAATCGTGATTGGATCTGAGATGAAGAGTTACATGAGGAAAGAGAGAGAAAATGGGTTGATGGAGGAGCGCGATGCGAATAGTAATAATAATAATAATAATAATAATAACAAAATCGAACGAAGCGCGTCGGCAACGCGGAGGAAGAGAATGAGTTTACGTTTAGGTGAATTGAAGAAGAAAGAAGAGAGCACGACGCACTCGTTGCGGTGGATGCGCGGGAAAATGGAAGCGCACTTTCAGAAATATTTTAAAACGCACGGCGTGGCGATGGATTTTGTGGCGTTTACGGAAACGGTGTCGGAGATTTTAGAGATGTGGTCGACGGAGGCGTTGGATTCCGTCGAGCGGGCCTTCAAGGAGACGAAAAGTTACGATTCATTCAACGAGAAGATTGAGCGAGCAGAGGCATTGGGTGGAAGCGGATCCTCAACGACGACGAGTGGTGGTCCGGGTGAACATCGGAGACAGAATAGCGGGAATAAGCACTTGCTCCTATCTGGGAGATCTGTGGGTAGTAGTAGTGGAAGTAGCAATAAGAAACTCAATCGTGCTCCAAGCATAATTGAGACGGTTGCGAAAACGTTGAAGAAAGGGGTTGAATCCACCGTGATAAGTCGCGAAGGAAGTCTGCACGAACCCAGTAACTCTATGTCTTTGACACATCACGAACGAGCGCTAAGCGACGACCGGTTGAGTAATTTGAGCAACCGATCTTTGCCGCGTAGTCCTACGCTTTCGAGACAAGACTCGGGGAGTGAATTGATCTACGCAAAACAGCCGATTAGTCCGACATATTCGAAGGATAATCTCCTTTCAACAGCCGGCGTTGGGGGAGGAGGAGGAGGAGGAGGCGCCTTTGGGATGAATTCAAACACCATCGTTTCGTATTTACCGCAACAATATAGACACGTCATCGATGGCGCGTTTGACGCTTTAGGCATGAGCACCAAAGCACACGGCGGATTTGCGACTCGAGAAGGAGAACACGTAAACGACAATTACTATTACGAAGAAGATTTTGAGGACGACGACGCGGACAGCGCGCACATGACCGAAGCGCAAAAACGCAGGCGTGACTTGAAATCCGAACTCTTTGAATCCGAACAAGAATTCATCGACGTCGAAAAGCAACAAGAAGGCATTTTTGAGGATACGACCTGGCATCGTCTCGTCGCATTCTTCCGTGAAGTTACCATCCGCCTCTTCCTTTACAACGTCGTCAAACTCTTGCTCATCATCGCCCTCCTTGCCGGCGACGCCGCGCTGTGCATGTTTGTCGTCAACCGTTTCGGCGTCGTCTCCGGTCTCGGCGTCGTCGTCATCATCAACCTCGGGTTCGCCGGCATTTTCACCTACTCCATGTTAAAGTTCCAAAAGCGCGAGAAAGGTTTACGAAACATGGAATTCGGGCACAACTGGGTCCGACAAACCGACCACATTTTGCAAGGCAACAATACGGTCGTCAACAGCGCTTTAAAAGCCGCGGAAACCGCGCAGAAAGTCGAAAGCATGAAGGACAAGTTCGTCTCGTCGCCGAACGCTAATAATAATACTAATAATAAATCGTCTTCTCAAGAACAAAAACAGCAACAACATTCGCCGATGAAGAAGAAAAATGACCCCGTAAATAAGTCGAGGGAGCGTTTCGAATCCGCGCACGAATACTTGTAATACTATTTTTATAACGAAGAAAATAAACTCCATTTTCGCGTGCTCAAAAAAAAAGGCACTCGATCGATGAAAAAGGAAAAAAGACAAAAAACACAGACAGACCAAAAAAAAAGGCACACGCCCTTTCTCTTTTCATTTTTATCCACACTTTTAAGAAAGACTTTCTTCATCCTCGCCGCTTTCGTTGTTGTTTAAGAAGAAGGGTGACAATGCTTTTCTCCACCGCCGCATCGTCGTCATCGTCGACGCCGTTTGTCTTCTTTGTCTTCTTCTTCTTCTGTGTTCCAGTCCTCTTCTTTGCGAGGAACGCACACGCGCTCGACTACGATTGTTCGTGCGAGTGTTGTCTTCCCGGCCAGTGCGAGTTAGGGACGAGAAAACATACGTTCAACGTCGGGGACCCGCAGTTGTGCACGACGAACATGTGCGCCTCAAACGTGGCGAGCTGTCCAGACAGTGGGTCACACAACGCGGGAGGGACAAATATTGCGACGTATTTGGACTGTTCGTGCGCGTGTTGCAAAGACTCCAACTGTCCGACGTTGATTACGAACGCGTTTCATTCGGGCGGCATACAGCAGTGCACGCCGTCCGCGTGCTCGTCGAAGTTTTACTCGTGCCCAGACCCGGGGGCGCATAACTCGGCCTTAAACGAAAACTTCGCGACGTTTTACGATTGCACGTGCGGATGCGCGGACACGCCGTCACAAACCAAAGATATCAATCGTTTTTACGCGGGAAAGAGTACCATGTGCACGCAGAACGAGTGCGAGAGTCGGTTTACGACGTGTAAAGACGAAGGCGCGTCAGTTATTGAAGCGTGGTACACTGGAGAGGAAAGCGACAGCGAGAAGTTTGATTCGAGTCCTTGGGAGACATACAAGGACGGGAATGTTAGAATTTCAATTGGCGGGAAAACGGTGACTTTGTCAAAAGGCGCGGCGGCTGGGATTGCGGTTGTTGTTTTGTTTGTCGTATTTTCTGTGATTGGATATTTTGGGTATAGATTGTACCAACGAAGAAGAGGGTACCGATGGATGGTGTTTGACCACGACGAGGAAGGAAGAATAATGGCGAGAGAGGTGAAAGGGAGTAGCGACGTGGAAATGTCTTCGTCTAACAACAACAACATCAGCGCTAATAGTGGTGGTAACGCGGAGAATGTGGTACAGATTTCGTCGTTGCGGGCGCAACACGCTGCTGCTGCTGCGGCGGCGGCGGCACCAACTGCTACTCCCCCGGCGTCGGCTCCTGAGGCTCCTTCAGGAACTTCGCCGAATTATACTAGCACCGCAAAAAACGATGATCAGATGTCGCCGTATAGAGTGGACTGATATTAATAACAATGGATCATTGTAAGGAAAACAACCATAAAAACTCAAGTAACGGATATCCTTCGACTCTCCAATTCCTTTTTCAAAGCTTCTGTCAAGTAAGATTCGCACCCGAACGATGATACCATTGCGTCGTGTTCATCCCACAATTCCTTCGTCGCTTTTGCACCGGTATATCGCGCGCGGATGAGCGTATTTCGAGCGGTGTGTTCACCGCCGATGAACTCAACGACGTCGACTTTATACCCGAGTATACGCAGCACCAAAGCGCGCCATGCATCTGTCACGTTATCTATAGTTCTTTCGTACAATATGCCATGTCTTGCAATAGACGTCATTGGAGCTAACAAGACAGACGACGACGACGACGACGACGACGACGTTACGCTCTTTTTTATGCGAACGTGTAAATCATGATGACAGCACGGAGACGCTAATATCAACTTCGTCTTCCATCGCACCGCTCGAACCAAAGATTGATCCGTCGCCGTATCGCACGCGTGTAAAGCGATACACACGTCTACGTTTTCAGAACCAGGTATCTCCGCCTGTTCAATCGTCCCTTGGACGAAAGAAACGTCCCGCTCCCAACCTAACTCTTTCGCCACCGCTTCGTTGTGCTCTTTGCTTTGCCTCTTCACGTCTACACCGACGACGTTCGTGTCCATACTCTTTGTATTCTTCAGAAACGAATACGTCGCAAACGTCAAGTACGCGTTCCCGCATCCCAAATCGACGATGTTAAGTGGTTTCTTTGCAGATGTATATTCTTCGTCCGATGCAACAGGAAGGGAAGCTTCCAAGTGATGTAAAAACTCCTCCACTTGCTTATACTTATCCCTCTTTGCCGCTTTAATCTTCCCATCTTTCGTAGAGACGCCCACTTGCACTAAAAACGGGTCATCGGCTCGCATCAACCGTTTCTTCTCCCGGTCGTTCGCTAAAAACGACGCGTTCTTCCTCGTCGTGTTGATTAATCTCTTCGTCGAGTCCGCGCCGTTCGTCTTCTTCGATTCATCCTCGTCGTCGTGGTTACTCCTACTACTCTCTTCTTCTACACTACTCCTACTCTTTTTACTCCTGGACACGAACGCGTCTCCGCTCTTCGTCACTCGAATATCGTACGCCGTCTCGTCTCGCATATCCACCCGCCAATTCCCGTACCCGCCGTTCGCGACCACGTCCTCGAGTATCCCCTCCACTTCTTCATCGTGCACCGCGAAATTCTTGGTAAAACTCTGCGTCTCCGTAAACCGGATCAGTTGCACTTTCAACTCGTTCTTGATCAAAACCGGTCTAAACTCGCTCTTCTTAAATTCCGGTTTCTTCTGTTTCGGCGCCTTCCCGGTTCCCGAGAGTTTGACGACATATATATCGCGAGACGTCATCGTTCTTTCCTCCTCGTTATTTTCTTTCACTCCTCCTCTTCTTAACGAGTGGAGAAACAGTCGTTGCATTTCTTTCGCCGTTTTCGTCTCGAACGCGTGTCTGCCTTCGCGTATTCTCAATCGATGATGATGAGGAGGAGGAGGAGGAGGACCGTTACTAATGTTGTTGTTGTTGTTCGCTTCTTCTTCTTCTTCTTCTTCTTCGCCTTTTGTGAATGCTTTTTCTGCTTTTTCTTTTTCTGCTCTCGTCGTCGTCTGAATCCTCCTCCTCACCACAAACTTCGTATTCTTTTGTGGTAACGACGACGACGACGAGTTTGGAGAACAACAGAAACAACGACGGCTCGAAATCATCCTCATCATCCTCATCCTCATCCTCATCATCACCGTCGTAAAAGTGTCGTCTCCTCGTCCCAAAACTTCCAGTTCTCCAAGAAAACAAAAAACAAACAAAAAATCAAAAAACAAACAAACAAAACTTTTCATCACAAGAAAGAGAGAGAAGAAGAGTTTGTGTTCGTGCGTCATCATCGGGTATTCGTCGTCGTCGTTTTTTTTTAGAAGAAGAAGAAGAACGAAAGAAGAAGAACGAAAGAAGAAGAGCGAAAGAAGTCTCTTATTATATACTCGTTTTTCTGAAACTCTGCTTTTTCTTTGCGATTCAGACGATACAGACGACGACGAGTTGTGAGAAGAAGAATACTACTACTACAGTCGTCAAAAACATTTTCATCGTCATCATCATCATCATCAACGGATGCAAATGACAACGATGATGATGAAAATAAAAAACGTCGTCCAATCGTACAAAGATTTATCAAAGTTTAAACTGAGCGTGTTCGTCGTCAGCACGGCGGCGGCTGGGGCGGTTTTAGGCACCACCCAACAACCTGTTACAACAACGGGAACGACGACGACAGAGAAGAAGAAGAACTCCTTAATCTCGTCCTCCTCGTCGTGGCTGCAGCAGCATTATCAGCAGAAGCAGCAAAAGCAGCAGCAATTTGTTCTTCTGGATGAAGAGAAAATAAAAACGATACTCAACGCTTCTTTCGGGACGGCGTTGTGCGCGTTTTCCGCGAACAGTTTGAACCAAATTTTGGAGAAGAAGCAAGACGGGATGATGGCGAGGACAATGCGAAGACCTTTGCCGAGCGGGAGGTTGTCGTTAGGGAACGCGATTGCGTTCGCGGCGGCGAGCGGGATTTCCGGGACGTGGTATTTGAACGAATATACGAACGAGACGACGGCGATGTTAGGTGGTGGAAACATTTTGTTGTACGCGTTCGTGTACACGCCTTTGAAGCAAGTGCACTGGTTGAACACGTGGGTAGGGGCGGTCGTGGGAGCGATTCCGCCGATGATGGGATACGCGGCGGCGGCAGATTTGAAGTTGATATCGAACAACGATGATACGAGCGGTTGGAGCAGTAGCAGCAGTAGTAGTAGTAGTAGTAGCAGTAGTAGCAGTAGTAGTAGTGGTAGTAGTACTAGTATTTCAAGTCTCTTAGGAGGAGAGAATTTCGCCAAAGGCATGGTTCTTCCTTTAGCGGTGTATTTGTGGCAAATGCCGCACTTTATGGCCCTAGCGACTATGGGTAGAGATGATTACATTAAAGGCGGGTATCGAATGTTGACGCACCCTTCGTTTGATCCAACTTTGCGAAGAGCCGCGAACGTGGCGGTTCGGAATTCGTTGATGCTTTTACCTCTTGGATTTATCGCCGAGAATGTTGGTCTGGTGTCTAAAGATTCTTCGTTTCGGTACGAAGCGGTCGCTTTGGGTGCGCCGCTCGTTGCGACGGCGCTCATGTTTCGTCAAAAAGCGAACATCACGAGCGCCCGAAGGATGTTTTACGGGTCGTTGGCGTATTTGCCTCTGTTTCAAATGGCGCTTTGCGTCAGAAATCGACAGCATTATTACGACGAGAGCGACAATGAAATAAACGAACACGACGACGACACAAACATCGCGAGACTTTTGATGACGCCAATCATCGCTTTACACGATTTGTTCGCCGTGGACGATTCGTGTCCGCAAGTCGCGCTGGCGGAGGAGAAACTAGAGGACGCAAAAAACGATAAGAAAGAGTAGAAGAAGAAGAAGTTCTTATTAGAATTTCGGCAAAAGTTAGCGCGGGCATGTAATTGATGTAGAAGATATTTATTCAACGAGAGCCTCTAGGCGCTTGCCAATCTAACTTTATCGGCCTACCGCCCATACACGGCGTGTTGTGTAACGTCGCCGCTTGGTCGATTTCGTCTTTTTTAAAGTCGGCGTATCCTTGTCCTCGAAACTCCCCGGTGTCTCGGTTTTCCAACCACCTCACTTTAATCATTTCCACTCCGGCGTTTTGCTTGAAGAAATCCCATATGAAGTCGTCCGTCATGTTAAAGTCTAAATTTCCCATGAACAACGTGTAACATCCGTGAGGTTTTTCCCCCATCTCTGGAAACTTCTTCTTGTTCTTTTCTTTTTGATTGCTATTCGGCAACGACTCGCCTCTCTCCGCCGCCGCTTTCCTTTCCTCCGCGGTGTTCCCTCTTTGCTCCCAACGCCGTATCTTACACTCTCTTTTCAAAACCATCCTCCCGGAATTCTCCACCGCTTTCGTCGCCTCTTCTTCCGAGTGAAACTCGACGACTCCGGCGCCTAAGAACTTCTTCGTCAACTTTTCCTCCATCCAGACGATGCTCTTAATCTCGCCGATATCCACGAACGCGCGTTTGAGACTCTCGTCGTCGATTTGCCAGGACAAGTTCCCCACGTACACTTTCGTGTTCGACAGTGGGAACTCTCCAGGTTTCGGCGGCTTCTTCTTCTCCTCTTTTTGTTTCTCTTCTTCTTCTCCTTCTTTGTCTTCTTCTTCTTTTCTATTACCGTCGTCTTCAAATCCTCCTTCGTACTCGTCGTCGTCCGCATCGGGAACCTCAACAAAATTATCATACCCGATGTTCTTCTCGTCGTCGTTCTCCTCCTGCGCTTTCATCTTCCTCTTTTTCTTCGCTCGTTTCTTTGCCAGCTTTTTCGCCTCCACATCGTCATCATCGTCTCGTTTCGTTTTCTTTCCTCCTCCCATAATGCTCTCGTCGTTCTCTCTCGACAAAGAGTAGTTGACGCAGTAGAAAAGAGTTGTTGTTGTTGTTGTTGTTGTTGTTGTTGTTGTTGTTGTTGCGTGTTTTTGGATTCGCCGCCGCTCTGACGCTTTTTTGCTCCAAAACGACGACTGTTTTTGTTTTGCACTTTTTTTCTTCTTCTTCTCAATAATAATAAATTCCACTCACTCTCTCACTTTTTCATCGTAATATATATGTGATACGTGTGGATGACGAGGATGGTGAAAACAACGACAGAGACGTACTGCGACGACGACGAGACGATTGAGTTCTTCTCTGAGTTCTACTCTTACTGCGCGGAGCGATTGAAAATGAAAACGACGACGACGGAAGAAGAAGAAGAAGAAGAAGAAACGATTTCATCATCAGTTTTGGAGGACGTGACCAGATTGGTGATTTTCTTTGACGACGACGAAGAAGAAGACAAAGAGAAGCGAAAAGAGTACTTGAGTTTAGAGAAGAAACGCGTGGAGAGATACAGAGATTTACGAAGAAGAAGTGAAAGAAGAAGGAAAGATGGAGAGAAAAGAACGACGAATGTATTCGCGGGCGTGGAAGAGCTGCTGGCGGTTATCGCAGAAAAAACGACGACGCACGAGAAGAAGAAGAAGTTAAAGAAGAAGAAAGAAGTCTCTGATGAAGATATTTCTAATAAGAAGGATACCAAAAATGATACGCTGCGCAAAGCGTGGGAACAGATCGTGCCGAAGGAGCACTTCGTGAACGCGATGCTAAACGCAGATGTGAGCGATTCTCGAATAAAAAACGCGAATAAAGCGATGGCGGAAATGTTCAAGGAGTGCGTAGAGATGGAATGTAGCTCGACGACGTCCGACGCGCCGGCGACGTCGTTCTTCGAGACGGGTGAATTTTTACGGGATAGTGAAGAAGTTACGAACGAAACGAACGCCCAGAAGTACTATTGCGATCTAGAGCGCGCTTCGGAGGAAATGCGGACGCTTTTAAACGCGTGCGAACGCGCCGATTTAATCTTGAAGAAACGCTTGTACGAGCGTCTAGTTTTAGAAGAGCATCAAAAAGAAAAAGAACGAGAGATTGGAGCGGTGGAAATGTTTGCCAGGGGATGTTGTCTGTTACCGCATCGGAAGGGAGTGCGCGATAGAGAAATGCATAGCAGTGATAAGAACGCAAGTAGAAGCATTGTTCTCGCGTCGACGTGTTTACAAATTTTGTCTAGAAGAGGATACGCGGATAAGTGCGCGAATGCGATTGCTTTTGTTCATTTTAGAGAAGAAGAACGGGAAGAACAAGATGGAAAAAAGTTCGTTGATCAAAAGGATGAGAGTCTAGCGCGCGTATTAGACTCGATATCAGATACGCGGGCGTGTTGCAAAGTAATCGAAAGCGTTGTTGTTGACGTTTTCGGGAGGAAAAAATACACAAGCGCCAGTCGCGACTGCGAACGCGTGCTTCGTCAAATGTTAAAGCTGAGATTTTGGAAGTGCGAAACGACCAGATACTTCATGGGGGAGGAGTTGCTACTTCGAAAAGGGTGTCCAAGGAATGTACTCCCGTCGCTGCTTCGTCTGTTGATTGTTAATCCTTTACCCACAGATTATCTCGCTGATGAAAAAAACGGAGACGAAGCCGGAGCAATCGCATCGGAAAATGTGAGCGTTGAAGACTTCAAACACGCGATTATAGTGAGCGCGTGCGAGTTATGGGCGTCGAAAGAGTTTGTCGTCGGGAGTTCAGCGAAAGCGAAGGGCCACTTGGCGGCTATTATAAACGCGACATTAATCCTATCGCAATCTTCCGGCGCTTCGTGGGAAAAGTTCGTCAACGGCATCGAAAGTGGAAAATTCAACGATGGCACGACGATGACGTCTTACATTGTCGACGGCATATCGTTTCGATTAGAATCGTCCTCAGCACAAAATCGCGCGCACGCGTCGCGAATCGCCAAACAATTTTCGTTGGCCATGAACACAGAAAATCCAACGATGTTGGATTTAAACGCACCGGTAGATGGCGATACCGACCTTCTCGATCCAGATGAAGGCGAGGACGACGACGACGACGACGATGGATATCGAAGCGCGAACGAAGCCGAGTGGGAATCAAACGTGAAAGTGACACTTGGTGAATACGACGCGTCGAAAGTGTTACCATCTTCTTTTTACGAGGCGGAAACTGTCGAAGGGGAAAGCAAAAGAGAGAAAGGACCAACCATCGATATCGAAGAAGTAGACGAGCAAGATGAAGAGGACGACTCTGAAGAGGACGATGAAGAGTTTCGAGCGTACGATATCGACTCAGATGATGACGACGAGCTCACGCAGAAGAATTCGAACGCGAAGAATTTGAAGCGGCATTTAAAACAGCTTCCAAAACCGCGAACTTTGCGCGAAGCTTTGAACGCTTTGCGGCGCGTCAAACCTTCCCAACACATTGCCGATGCAGATTTAGCAGACGCACAGGAAGGTGCCGTGTATGCATTAGCAGAAATGTTTGAAACCGTCCCAGATGAACTCTTTTCCGTAGCTGGTCAGTTTTCAATCGCGCTATTACACGCGAATCCACCGACGCCTTCGGTGAAAGCGCTCGAAATATCGCGCATGAACGGTTTAACGAGATTGTTTGAAAACGCTCCGGAAGAGTCTATTCCAACAGCCATTGGTCATGCGTTCGATGGAACGAGTTGCGATTCGAGTCATAAACTGGAGGTTTTGAGTTGCATCGCGCAAGCCGCGAAGACGTTATCGGCATTGCCTCCTCCATCATCGAGCGCTTCTCTCGAGCCAGGAGAAAGCGAAAAATCAGCGATTGCTGCAACGAGCGGTAAAACGCGCGTGTTCGCTCCGAAAGCTTTGGAAAACCAAAACAGAGGTATCGGGCGAATCGGTCATAGAACTCGTTCGGCGCTCATAGGTCCGACAATCGTCGCCCCGTTATTGGTTTCGTTATCATCCCAGTTAGAAAAAATGGCCGATTTATCTTCCTCCATAGGTAGCGAAGCTATAGTTTTATCCGCAATGTTGGATTGCATCGGCGAATGTTGCTGCCGGACACAAAACGCCGTCAACTCCTTTAATACTTCGTTGGCAACGCTCGCGACGCTCACCAAACACGACTCGTTTTTGTTGAAGCACTGCAATCCGAGCGTCCGGTCGAGCGCGTTGGTAGCGTGCGCGAGAGCGTTAATGGTTGTGCCAGATATCATGGCTAAGGAAGAATTGATGCTCTCGTTACAAGAATGTCACAATCAGGAGGACGACGATAGTGACAGAGCAGAACGTCACGAAACGAAAACGTCCAAACTCTTTGCCGCGATTGAGAAAATCACCTCCATCGCTAGAATCGAAAACGCTCGCGGCGTCGACGAGCAGTGTCGCTCCGCCGGCGTTTTCGCTCTAGCCGCCGCACGAGACGTCGTCAAACGCGCCACGGAGAATACTTTACTCGATAATCAAAACGACGACCCGGAAAAGCAGCAGCACAACCTCTCTGTTCAAGACTTTGTTTTACCGAAAACCGAGAGCAAGCGCTTTCAACAAAGCGCGAGTCAAGTGGTCGCAAAAGCCATGGAAAAGTTACGAGTGAACGCTCCCGTTGGCGAAATGAAAAAGAAAGAGAGCGTTCGTTTCGCGTAGAATCAGGAAATAGATAGATGTGTAGAACTTTAGACATGTAGAAGCGCGTAATTCACGTAGAACGCGTATTAATGTGTGTACGTTGCGCTTGCGCGTTTCATTTTTTTCCTTTTGTTTTCGTTTTTCCTTTTTCGCTGCTGCCTCGGGCTCTTCTTCCTCGCCATTAAAAACGACTCCCGATCGTCATTCAATTTTGCACGACGCGTAAGAACACACACACACGCTTACACTACTCGCGGTATAAAAGCGATCGTCATCGAGCAGCTGTCGAATACGAAAGAAAAGAGGGCAAATTTCTTTTCCAAAGAGAGTTTGAGATAGAAATAGTATTCAGAGCGAGAAGAACAGAGTCGTGAGATTGTAAAATTGACGGCTAGCGGCGAATACACACAATAAGAACAACAACAACAACAACAAATAAACAAATAAACAAATAAGCAAATAAGCAAAAATGATACAACAAGATAGCAAAACGAAACTGTTTAGAAT
>Ga0255773_10004295_pt1 | contig 12113 bp, 11 predicted proteins | sample 011ome_17_FD_179971 | JGI IMG/M metagenome (GOLD analysis project Ga0255773, IMG submission 179971) | Coastal salt marsh microbial communities from the Groves Creek Marsh, Skidaway Island, Georgia - 011502XT metaG (version 2) | ecosystem: Environmental > Aquatic > Marine > Intertidal zone >...
TTCCATATCCATGAACCATTAAAAGTAGAGGAGAGGGTGAGTTTTCTAAATTTGATTTTTTGTGAATGTGAAAGAAGGGTAAATCATTCATTTATACAAATCTTTTCAGAATTAATTATTCCAATGGGTTTTCCTCTCATTTTAAGTCCTAGAAAGGCACTGTTTTTTGATTTTGATAAAATATTTACTTTTGAAAATTCATATTCATCAGAAACTGTAAATAAAGATAATTTAGCTAATGAACCTTCATTTAAATTGATTTCTTCAATTTTAAAAACATCTTTTCCTCTTGTAAGTATTTCTATTGTCTTTTCTAGAGGAAAAATAGTAAGTAGTGATCCAAAAAAAGATTCTAACCCAATTGTTCCAAATTTAGAATTATCAATATCAGTTTTCTTGTTTTCTATATCAATAGGAGTATGATCACTAGTAACTAGATCAATAATTCCTTTATCAACAGCCTCAATGAGAGCTAATCTGTCTTCTTCAGATCTAAGAGGAGGTAAAACCTTAAATCTAGTATCAAAATCCTTTAGTTTTGTCTCATTAAATATCAGATTATGAATAGCAACACTACATGTTACCATGAGACCTTTAGATTTTGCATTTTTAATTAATTCTACTGATTTTTTTGTTGAAATGGTAGGTATATGTAATCTTCCTCCAGTGTATTCTAAAATTTGAAGATCTCTATTAATTTGAACTTCTTCAGAAAAATTAGGTATACCTTTTATTCCGTAGTTTAAACTTATTACACCTTCATTGATAATACCATTTTTAGAAATTGATTCATCTAAAGGAAATGACATTATTAAAGAGTCAAATGATTGTGAATATAATAAAGATGTTTTTAACAAGTTTGAATTTTTGATTGGCTTTTTAAAGTCATAAAACCCAACTGCTCCAGCATTTTTCATATCAAAAAGTTCAGCCATATCAACAGATTTACTTGAGATACTTAAGGCGCCAAGTGGATGAATGCTACAAGTAGCATTTTTAGATTTTAGTTTTACAAAAGAAATATCAGTTTGTTTATCCAGTACTGGATCTGTATTTGGATTAAGAATAATATCTGTAAATCCGCTTTTTGATGCAACTAAAGCACCATGTTCAATAGTTTCTCTTTCTTCATAACCAGGTTCCCCAAATGATACACTACTATCCAACCATCCAACTGAAACATGTAGATTTTCAATTTTGATTACTTGAGCCGAATCATTTTCAATTGATTTTGCAATCTTTACAATTTTACCTTCGGAAATTAAAATATCTTGCTTGGTACCGTTGTATTTACTTTCGGCATTTATAACTTTTGCAGATTTAAGAATTATAGACATGCAATCAAGTTACTTATCTTGTACATTTATAATAAAATGCGTGGCAAATATAGGAATTGATTTGTATTTATTGATTATTAAATACTAAAATCCTTCAAAAACTCCTAACCCAAATAGAGAAAAATCATATTTTACAGGATCTTTTGGGTCAAATATTCTTAAAGAATTATCTAGTTCAATTACAGCTTTATTGTCGTTCTGTTTTCTTTTTAGTATTCCAAGTTTTCTTGCTACCCTTCCACTATGAACATCAAGTGGGCATGATAAAATTGATGGTGATATTTTATTCCATACACCAAAATCTACACCATAATTATCTTTTCTGACCATCCATCTTAAAAACATGTTAATTCTTTTACATGCTGATCCATTTAATGGGTCGCTGATATGTTTTGTTGTTCTCAAAGGGTAATCTTTTTTAAAAAAAAATGATCTTAATTTGTGTATTGAATTGTGTAAATTATTTTTTTTAATATTGAGAAAAAACAATTCCTCCATATCATCATATTCTTGGTATAGATCTTTTAATTTTTTTAAAAAAAACCTAAAATCAATTTCATTAAAAGTTCTGTGTTTGATACTTAATTTATGAATGTCTTTTTCTGAAGAATTTATGATGAAATCATAAGGAGAATTATCAAGTAATTCCATCATTTTTAAAGAGTTTTTTATTATAGTTTTACGTTGTCCCCATGCAATTGTTGCTGTTAAAAAACCAGATATTTCTATGTCTTTTTTATTAGAAAACCTATGAGGAATTTGAATGGGGTCAGATTTGATAAAATCAATATTATTATAAATCAAAAATTTTTCATCTAAAAAATCTTTAATTTCAGATTTTTTAAGACCACTTACCATCAATTAAATTTAGTTTTCTATCAGTCATGTTTGATAGTTCTTTGTTGTGAGTCACTATAACAAAAGTAATTTTATGCTTTTCTCTAAGTTTGAAAAACAATTCATGAAGAAGTTTTGATGATTTTGTATCTAAATTTCCACTTGGTTCATCTGCAAAAATTATTTTTGGATCATTAATTAATGCTCTTGCAACTGCAACTCTTTGTTGTTCACCACCTGAAAGTTGAGATGGAAATTGATCCACAACATCTGCTAATCCTAAAGAATCGAGTAATTCTAAAGCTTTAGCTCTTGATTTTCTTTTATTTACTCCTTTTATTATTGCTGGAATTAGAACGTTTTCAATAGCTGAAAACTCAGGAAGAAGTTCGTGGAACTGGAAAATAAATCCAATTTGAGTATTTCTAAATTTTGAAAGTTTAATATCATTCAAACTCAATACATCAATTCCATTAATATAGACTTTTGAATCAATATTCTTATCAGGTTTGTCAAGTGTACTTATGATATTTAATAACGTAGTTTTCCCCGCACCAGAGGGGCCTACAATTGAAATTATTTCACCCTCTTTTACATCAAGACTTATATTGTCAAGAACCATTTTGTTATTGAAAGTTTTTGAAATATTATTTACAGATATCATTTTAAGTTTTTTTTCTTTTCAGTAAGTTGTAATCAATAAAATAATTAATTCTAATTGACAATTGATGGTTGATTGGATTTTCAAATAATTCTTTTGTACTTGTGTAATAAGAAATTCCAGAGAGATTATCTTGATTAAAAATATTATTTCTATAAAGTAACGTTAATTTACTGCCTGGAGCATACTCCCAATTAAAACCTAAATCAAAATTCCACAAATTAAAGTTAGTATTCGGATCATAGTCCTCAATATCTTTGTTTGAAATGCTTCTTCTGCCATTATCATTCAAAGAATAAAAGCTGTCATTGTATTTTGCGGTACTCCAAAATTGTCTAAACTTAATATTTATAGATTTGTATGAATCAAAGTTATAATTTATTGAAACATCATTTTCAACAGATTTTACATCTCTCTTTCCAAAAAAAATCTCATCTTCCTCTGAAAAAACATATCCAACATTATCATTATTTTTTGAATTACCAATTTCATATTGGAGATTTAATTTATTATTTAATCTATATAAAAATCCAAATCCATATTTAATACCTTTTTTATTTTCATCGAAATCTTCGTTAACTGCGAAAGATCTTTGAAAATCAAACCCATATGTGAATTTTTTTCTCTTATCTGACATGTAAGCAAAACTAAATTCATATTCTTCAGGATCTATTATGTATACATTTTCTTTTCTTGGTTCGTCAAAATTTTTATATTCAGATGTGTAGTCGATATCAAATTCAAACTCTTCCAGTTTTTTTGTAGTAAAATCAAATCCAATTCTTCCGCCATTAGATTTAAGAAGTTTGGGATAAAATCTGCTTCTTGTACTCAATGCTAAATATGCACTAATTTTTTCGAAATTTTTTGTTGACTCAAAAGTTTGGTATCTAATTCTTGAAAAAAGTCTCTGATCATTTCGGTTATTATAATAACCTAAATCATTTTGATAATAATGAGCATCAACACCTGTCCAACCTAAACCAAATCTAAAATTTCCTGTGATTTCATTAATATCAATACCCCCTCTAAATCCTTTGGTATTTGAAAATGATTTTGAGTTACTTTGGTAAACTGCCGCTTTGAAGTTATACTTTCTATTAGAATCAAATAAATCAAATATTAAGGCAGTATTGTTTGCATTATCAAAATCTTTTCCTCTGTTAACATTGGTATTGGCAATTGAAATAGTTGAATAATCGTTAAGTACTTGTTTGCTTAATAGAAGGACATTGTAATTGGTTAATGGAGCTATTAGTTGTTTTCTTATTTCTTCATTATTATTTTTAAATCTTGCATAAGCCTTATTAGTAATTGAATTAATAAAGCCAATACTTAGTTTTGAGTTAGTCGTTCCTGTAATTTTGATTGAATTCAACAATTCAGGCTTTGCATCATAATTAATTAAACTTTCATTTTCTTTTATATACTCATCTTTATTAAAACTAATCTCATCTCCAATTCGCCTACTATAAAAAAAACTTCCTCTTCTAAATCCTAGTCCATCAGCTTTCTTAAAAAGAGATGCTCCCTCAGTAAAAAATGCTCTATTTTCATCAAATTCTTGCTCAAATGGACTTAAATTCAGCTCTTTATCATCAAATGTGACTTGTCCAAAATCAGGAATTAATGTCGCATCCAATGTAAAACTATTATTTATTCCATATTTTACATCCATTCCAGCAGAATAAGCATTCATTGGGCTGTTCCCCTTACTAAAATCAACTGAGGTTTGTCCATATGGGTAAAAGAAGAGTCTTGATGGGGGAGAAATATCTTTAATTCCCTTAGTAATACCCATAGATTCAGGATATTTCTTATTAGCTTGGTCAACAAAATTCCAAGTATAAACTTCTCCAGTTTCTACAATTTTACGTCCAAAGTTAATTGCCCAGTCTTGAACTTTTTTAGATGGAAATCTTAAAGCACTGTAAGGTATTTTCATCTCCATTGACCAGTTGTCTTTATTAATTTTTACTTTGGCTTCGAAAACGGTATCAAAATCCCAATCTTCTGGAGTTATATCTTCTGAGGTGTAAGTATCTCCTAAAGTTCCAGCACTGGTAACTTGAAAACCCTGATAGTTTATGTTATCATCATATGGATTTATTGATAGAAAAAAAGTTTCTGCATTTACTTCCCAGATATTATCTCTTTGACTAAATTCAACAGGGATTGAGTTTGGATTATTAAATTTTCCTGCAAAATAAATATTATCATCGTCGTATCCCATGTAGACAAAATTTTCATAACCTTTTTTTTCGGAGGAACCGTTATTAGGTTGCCATCTTTCAAAATTTTTAGCAGGAGATAAATTATTCCATTGTAAATCATCTAAAATTCCATCAATTATAGGGGGAAATTTAAATCTTTTAGCTTCAATTTCCTTTCGTTCTTGTGAAAAATTTAGAGAACAAGCAATTAATGTCAAAAAAAGAATATATTTTTTCATCTAGTAATAAAAGCAAAGCAAATTTAAACTAATTTTAATAATGAATTGTAACAACGAAATATGATAAATACATGTTTTTTTGGAGGAGGATGTTTTTGGTGTACTGAAGCTATTTTTAATAAAATTATTGGTATTGTTTCCATTTCCCCTGGTTATATGGGAGGTCATGTTAAAGACCCAACATACCATCAGGTATGTGAAGGAAATACTGGACATGCTGAAGTTGTAAAAATAAACTACGATTCTTCCAAAATTTCATTCAAAGATTTACTTTCAGTGTTTTTTTCAACTCATGATCCAACAACATTAAATAGGCAAGGTAACGATATAGGTACTCAGTATAGGTCTTGTGTTTTTACAAACGATAAAAAAGAAATAGAAATTTTAAAGGAATATATTGAGCATTTAAGTAAAATATTTGAAAAAAAAATTGTTACTACAATTGAAAATAAAACTGAATTTTATGAGGCGGAAGACTATCATCACAATTATTTCAATCTAAACAAAAATGTTCCTTATTGTTCAATAGTTATAGATCCAAAAATTAAAAAATTAATTAATTCTAAAAACCCGTTATTAAAACACAACTAATCTTTGAATAAAATCCCGAGAGAGAGAAAGTTGAATAGTTTTTTTGAAAACAGAATAGACATTTTAAAGAAAAAATTGAATATAAATTTATCTTTCTTAAGGCATATAATACTTGTAATTATACCAAATACAAAACCAAACCAAACAAGTAGAATTTGATATACTGGAAATACAATTAGCAATCTAATAGGCCAATAAACTAGAAAATGAAAACTGTCCAGCTCAAAATATTGAGCAATAGGGCCTGAAATTTTGGCAGAGACAGAACCAGTTACTGCAAATACAATTAAAATTATAATGAACTGAAAGTTGTTTTCAATTCCCCATTTATCTTTAATTCTTTTGATCATTTAATTTAGAAGGTTCGTAATTTGTTCAGCTAATTCCAATCCAATTCTATCTTGAGCTTCATTTGTTGCTGCTCCAATATGTGGGGTTAGAGAAAGTTTTGAGTTCATCAATAATTGAATTTCAGGTTTTGGTTCATTTTCAAATGTATCAAGTCCTGCAAATGAAACTTTTCCATTTTCAATAGCTGAAACTAATTCAACCTCATTAATTACTCCTCCTCGAGCAGCATTAATAATTCCAACACCATCTTTCATTTTATCAAACTCATTTTTACCAATTACATAATTTTTCTGAGCGGGGACATGTAAGCTAATAAAGTCAGAATTTTTAAGAAGATCATCAAATTTTGATATTTTAATATTAAAATCGATGGATTTATTATCCATAAAATCCAATTTAATTACTGCACTTTCTAAAAATTTATCATAAGCAATTACATTCATGCCAACTCCTAAGGCTATTTTTGCAGTTTCTCTTCCAATTCTACCAAAACCAATTATACCAATTGTTTTACCTCTTAATTCAATTCCTTTAGCATAAGCTTTTTTTAGTTTTTTAAAATTTGAATCTCCTTCAAGAGGCATTGCTCTGTTGGATTCATGTAAAAATCTTACACCGCTGTATAAATGAGCAAAAACTAATTCGGCAACAGAAGCTGAAGATGCAGCTGGAGTATTTATAACATGGATATTCTTAGATCTTGCATAATCTACATCAATATTGTCCATTCCAACTCCACCACGACCAATAATTTTTAAACTTGGACATTTATCGATAAGATCTTTTCTGACAGTTGTTGCACTTCTTACAAGAATAACACTTATATTTTCTTTATTAATGTAATTTTCAAGTTGTTCTTGAGCAACATTAGTTGTGATAATATTAAAACCTGATTTTTTTAGTGCATCAATTCCAGATTTAGAAATACCGTCGTTAGCTAAAATATTTATCATTATATAGTTCTTTTTAATTCATTCATTACTTCGATTAAAACTTTTATGGAATCAATGCTTAATGCATTGTAAATAGATGCTCTATATCCACCAACAGATCTATGTCCATTAACTCCATTAATGTTGGCTTCCAAACATAATTTATCAAAATTATTTTTGTGTTCTTGATTTTTTAAGTTAAACGTAACATTCATTAAGCTTCTGTCTTCTTTTCTAGCAAAGCCATTAAAAAGTTCATTATTATCGATGGCATCATAAAGAAGATTAGCTTTTTCAATATTCTTTTTTTCAATGTTTGTAATTCCTCCATTTTCTTTTAACCATTCAAGTGTCAACATAGAGGTATACACTGCAAAAACAGGTGGTGTATTGAACATACTATCTTTATCAATATGAGTCTTGTAATCTAACATAGATGGAATGGTTCTAGAAACTTTTCCAAGAATACTTTCTTTAACTACAACTAGAGTAGTTCCTGCAGGTCCCATGTTTTTTTGAGCTCCAGCGTAAATGAGTGAAAATTTAGAAAAATCAATTTGTCTTGAAAATATATCTGATGACATATCACATATTAAATTTGTTTCAACTTCAGGAATGTCATGAAATTGTGTTCCAAAAATTGTATTATTGGTAGTTATATGTAAATAGTCTAGATTAGAATCAACTTTATAATTTTTAGGAATGTAATTAAAATTAGCATCTTTAGAGGATGCAACTTCAATAGCATCTCCAAAATTCTTAGCTTCTTTTAGAGCTTTACTTGACCATGCACCAGTATTAATATATCCAGCTTTATTTTCTAGTAAATTGTAGGCAGTCATCAAAAATTGCATACTTGCACCACCTTGAAGAAATAATGCTTTGTAACCTTTATTATTAAGATTTAATAATTCAAGAGCCAGTGATGTGGCATTATCCATAATATCTACAAAATCTTTGCTTCTATGAGATATTTCTATTAAAGACAAATTAGAATTATTAATATTTAAAACTCCCTGTGCAGACTGTTCTATTACAGCTTGTGGTAAAATGCTTGGACCTGCGCTAAAGTTGTGTTTTTTCATAGATTTTTAAAAGTGTGCAAATTAATCAATTACTATTAAACAAAAACAATACCTTAATTAAAATATCATCATATTTTCAACAAAAATTTTAATGTGTCAACATTATCAGCATAATCACTTAATTTGGGACACTGTGTAGTACCAAAACTAATCCCATTAAAGATTTTTTCATTACTTACAACACATTGTATATTTTGATTATTAATTTTTATAATGTTTTGAACCTGAACTAAATCATCATAGTATTCAAAATAAACACATGCAATTGGTGATCCAAGTTTTTTTTCCTCTTTCAAAATAACAAACCCATTATCATAGAATTTTTCCTCACTCATCAAATACACGGCTTTATTGTAATCATAGTTATTTGCATATTTATTATGATCTATCACAAATCTTTTCATATAAAAAGCATTAAATAATAGGTCTAAGTCATATCCTTTTGGAATAAAAATCTTTGAAACACTTCTGCATCCTAATCCAAAGTAATCAAATACATCATTAGATAACATTGCTAATTCACTGTCAGATTCATTTCCATTTAAAACTGCTACAGAGTGTCTAGTTTTTCTTAACAAGTTTGGATATTTTCCAAAATAATATTCAAAGTATTTATGAGAATTATTGCTGCCTGTCGCAATGACAGCATCAAAGTTTTTTAAAATATTATTTTCAAAAAAAACTTTTTCTTTGAAACCATCAAATCTTGATTGTATAAACTTAACAATTAAAGGAATTAGAATCTTATCATCTGATGATAATTTTACGGTACATTTAAATCCTAATATAAGAGAACACATTAGGTCATGAAAACCCACAATTGGTACATTTCCAGCCATAATTATAGCTACAGTCTTTGATGACTTTAATTCAATCTTATAGTTTTCTAACCAATTTTCGATATTTTTTTTATTTAGTTCAGCTGACCAATTTTTTAGTGATAATTTTAAATTATTTTCTGTAAACCATGAGTTGTATTGGTATGAATCATTTAATAATTTATTTAATTCAGAGTCCCATTTTTGAAAAGTTTTTATTTTTTGTTTAGAAAAATTCTCTCTAAACAATACCCCTAGATCTGAAAATGCTTGTATTCTTTCTTTTAAATCTTTATTCAAACTTGTCTGTGATTTTTATTGGTATTATTTTTGCGCAAATCTAATTAAAGATTCAACACCACACAATGGCAATAAAAATAACAGATGAGTGTATAAACTGTGGAGCTTGTGAACCAGAGTGTCCAAATACTGCTATTTATGAAGCTGCTTATGAATGGAAATATTCTGATGGCACAAGTTTGACAGGTGATTTAATATTACCAAATGGAAAATCTGTAAATGCTGAGACTGATCAAGAACCCATTTCAGATGAGTTTTATTTTATATCACCTGATAAATGTACCGAATGTAAAGGTTTTCATGAAGAACCACAATGTGCTGCAGTTTGTCCGGTTGATTGTTGTGTTCCTGATGAAAATAATGTTGAATCTGAGGATGTTTTATTGTCAAAACAAAAATTTATGCATCCAGAATGAAAGCAGGAATTGTAGGATTACCAAATGTTGGTAAATCGACTTTATTTAATTGTTTATCTAATACTAAAGCACAAAGCGCTAACTTTCCTTTCTGCACAATAGAGCCAAATATTGGCATAATTAATGTTCCCGATCAAAGGCTTAACCAATTAGAATTTTTGGTTAATCCTGAGAAAGTTATACCAGCTAATGTAGAAATTGTTGACATAGCGGGTTTAGTTAAAGGAGCTAGTAAGGGAGAGGGTTTAGGAAATCAATTCTTGGCAAATATTAGAGAAACGGATGCAATCATACATGTATTAAGATGTTTTGACGATAATAATATTGTTCATGTCGAAAATACTGTTGATCCTGTAAGAGATAAAGAAATTATTGATTTAGAGTTACAACTTAAAGATCTTGAAACATTAGAAAAGCGGAAAGAAAAGATTTCTAGATTAATCAAAACTGGAAATAAAGATGCTGTATTTCAAAATGAACTTTTAGTGAAAATGATAGTTCAATTACAATCTTTTAAACCTATAAGAACTATGAATTTTAATGAAAAAGAAAAGGAGTTTTCTGATTCATTAGATTTAATAACCAACAAGCCCGTTTTATACGTGTGTAATGTTGATGAATCCTCGGCTGTTGCTGGTAATGAATATGTAAATAGGGTTAAAGAAATTATTTATAATGAAAATTCTGATTTATTAGTTTTGGCTGTTGCAACCGAAGCAGATATTAACGAACTTGATAATTATGATGATAGAAAAGCTTTTTTAGAAGATATTGGTTTAGATGAGGCAGGGTCTTCTAAGCTTATTAGAAAAGCTTATGATCTTTTAAATTTACAAACTTATTTTACAGCTGGTAAAAAAGAGGTTAGAGCTTGGACAATTCAAAAGGGAATGTCAGCTCCACAAGCAGCAGGAGTTATTCACACTGATTTTGAAAAGGGTTTTATTAGGGCAGAAGTAATTTCATTCAAAGATTTCATTGAACACAAGACAGAACTTAAAGTTAAAGAAGCCGGAAAATTAAATATTGAAGGTAAAGATTATATAGTAAAAGACGGAGATGTAATGCATTTCAGGTTTAATGTCTAAAAGATTTCAACAAGTCTAATTGATCTTTGTTAATTAATTTATCAGTTGCTTATTTTTTATTTTTTTTTGATGAGCTATATTAGCTTGATTACTATTTATGCCAAACTCATCTACTTATACTGAAGACAATATTAAGTCTCTCGATTGGAAGGAGCACATTAGAATGCGTCCTGGAATGTATATTGGAAAGTTAGGAAATGGTTCTTCTCCTGATGATGGTATATACATTCTTCTAAAAGAAGTTTTAGATAACTCTATAGATGAGTTTGTTATGGGTGCTGGTAAAACAATAGAAATTTCAATTAATCAAAATGGTGTTTCAGTTAGGGACTATGGAAGAGGAATTCCACTAGGAAAAGTTGTTGATGTTGTTTCCAAAATGAATACTGGAGGAAAGTATGATACAAGAGCCTTTAAAAAGTCTGTCGGTCTTAACGGAGTTGGTACAAAAGCAGTTAATGCACTTTCAACTAGCTTTAAGGTAGAATCAGTTAGAGATGGTAAATCAAAATATGTTGTTTTTGAACAAGGTTCTTTAATTGAAGAAAGTATAATTGAAGAATCCACAAAAAGAAAGGGAACCAAGGTGACTTTTGTTCCAGATGTTTCAATTTTCAAAAATTATAAATATAGAAATGAGTATGTCTCAAAAATGCTCAAATATTATGTTTATTTAAACCCAGGCTTATCTATTGTTTTTAATGGAGAAAAATATAAGTCAGACAATGGCTTAAAAGATCTTCTAGAAGATAATAATGACTTAGATAAATTGCTTTATCCCATTATTCACCTGAAAGGTAATGATATTGAGATTGCTATTACTCACAGTAAAATTCAGTATAGTGAAGAGTACTTCTCTTTTGTTAACGGACAGCACACAACTCAAGGCGGAACTCATCAAACTGCATTTAGAGAATCAATTGTTAAAACAGTCAGAGAATTTTTTGGAAAGTCTTATGATGCAAGTGATATTAGAAAATCTATTATTTCCGCAATTAGTATAAAAGTGATGGAGCCTGTATTTGAATCGCAAACTAAAACTAAGCTTGGTTCTACTGAAATGGGTGGAAACCTAGGCACTGTAAGGGCCTATATAAATGATTTTATTGGTAAAAACCTTGACAATTTTTTACATAAAAATCCTGAAATTGCTGAATCAATTCAAAAGAAAATTGTTCAAGCTGAGAAAGAAAGAAAAGAATTATCTGGAATTAGAAAATTAGCTCGTGATAGAGCAAAAAAATC
>Ga0255773_10004312_pt1 | contig 12090 bp, 9 predicted proteins | sample 011ome_17_FD_179971 | JGI IMG/M metagenome (GOLD analysis project Ga0255773, IMG submission 179971) | Coastal salt marsh microbial communities from the Groves Creek Marsh, Skidaway Island, Georgia - 011502XT metaG (version 2) | ecosystem: Environmental > Aquatic > Marine > Intertidal zone > Salt...
ATCGGTATTTCTGTTGATGTTTCGAGCAAACCTTTCAGGCCTACACCTTTTCATTCGGGATAGTTTTTTGAGTGTGATCGATCGGCTATTGATGATTGCTGGGGTGGGATATTTGTTGTGGTTTGGCAAGGAGAAATTTGAGATAGAAACCTTCGTGCTTTTCCAAACGGGCGCTTACGCTGTGGCCATAGTTATCTCACTGATTCTTACACCAGCAGGAAAGCGATTCTACTTACCAAGAGTGAATATTTCATCCATGGTTCAAATGGGAAAACAAACATGGCCATTTGCCTTATTGATAATGCTGATGACGGCCTATAATAAGTTGGATGGAATCATGCTCGAGCGTTTGGCTGATGAGGGAACGTTGGAGGCAGGCATTTATGCCCAGGCATTTCGAATCTTGGATGCTGGAAACAGTTTTGCCTTCCTCTATGCCGGTCTGCTTTTACCCATGTTTGCGCGCATTATTCATGGAGGTCAAGGATTGAAAGAATTGCATTCATTGGTCGATCAAGCATGTCGACTATTGATTGTTCCCGCGGGTGTGGTTTGTGTTCTTTCGATATTTTATGGCGATTGGATCATGGGGTTGTTGTACGATGAACATGCCGAACAAAGTGCATTGAGTTTGATTTGGTTGATGGGGTCGTTTGTATTTATAGCAAGCGGATATGTATTTGGCACTCTGATTACGGCCTCTGCGAAAATGAAAGCATTGAATTGGATTGCCTTTGGAACAGTGTTGTTAAACGTTGTGCTCAACATCCTTTTGATTCCTGAGTATGGTTCAGAGGGTGCCGCGTTTACCAGTTTTGTGAGCTTGGGCTTTATGGCCATAGCACAGATTATCTTTTCGCTAAGAACGTTCGATGTGATCTTATTGCCATGGCTTTGGCGGGCTGTGCTTATTTGGGGCATCGCGATTGTAGGGGTTTATGGATCGTCATATATAGGCTTTGAAACTATCCCATCCATCTTTTTTGTCATAGGTATATCGATCGCAGCTTTTTTTGCGTTTGTGGTAGATCGAACGATGATTTTAGACCTTTTGAAAAAGCGCTCCTAGTTCTACCCAAAGCATTGAATTCAGCGCCTAGCGCTATGCCTTAATGCCTACATTTGCCACCTTTTAAAACACATCCACAGTTATGCAAGACAAGGAATACAAAAAGAATTTTGATTCAACTAATCTGATTTTCTTCCTGCTACGCTATCGTAAGCCTTTGATAATCATTTCTTTTAGCGCGGCATTGATCTCTTCAGTAGTATCGCTTCTAATTCAGGAGAAGTTTCTTTCCACGGTAATCCTTTTCCCTGCTGCAAGCAATTCTATTTCTAAGTCTTTGATGGCAGAAGATTTCAGTGGTAAGCAAGATATCAATGCTTTCGGTGAAGAAGAGGAAGCAGAACAGATGCTTCAAATTTTGAATTCGGATGATATCAGCGGCAGAATTCGCACCAAGTATAACCTGATGAAGCACTACGGTTTTGAAGAGAGTGAAAAATTTGCATTGACCAATACAGTAAAGGAATACCAAGATAATGTGACCTTCAAGCGCACAGAGTTTAACTCCGTGCGTATTGATGTGCTGGATCACAACAAAGACACTGCAGCAATGATTGCCAATAATGTTGCAGCGCTTTTAGATAGTGTAAGAACCAGGATGCAGCATGACCGTGCCAAGCAAGGTTTAAGGATTATTGAGAATGAGTATTTTAAGATGCAAGCGTACATGAAGAGCATGGAAGACTCATTGACCGCAATTCGAAAGCGAGGTTTAACCGATTTTGAAGTGGAGGTAGAGCAGCTCACGAAGGCATATTATGATGCGGTTGCTAAAGGCAATACGAAGCTGGTCGATGAACTTCAGAAGAAGCTTGACATTTTTGCTGAGTATGGTTCGGCCTATCTTTCGTTGACAGAAAATCTTGAGTTTGAGAGGGAACAATTGGCACTTCTCAGAGCTAAATATGAAGAAACTAGAGCCGATGCCAACGAATCTCTGACTACTAAATTTGTGGTGAATAAGGCTTGGCCCGCTGAGAAAAAGGCCTATCCCATTCGATGGCTTATTGTTTTGGTATCAACACTTTCTACTTTTTTATTGACGGTGCTCGGCATCATTGCCATTGAGAACTTCAAGAAGTTTAAAACAGAGGAATAGAGGCTAACGCTTTGACGGATATCCAGAAAAATCGATTGCTCTATTTGATTGGTGGAAGCTTTATTTTGCTTTCAGCAATATTCTTGTATTTCGAGCAGTTTTGGTTTCTTGGATTGCCCATTGCATTGGCAATAGTGGGCATTGCGCTTTTCAAACTAGATTGGCTTTTTCTGATCATTACTCTGCTCACACCACTTTCGATCAACGTTGAGAATATTGGAGGTGGCTTCGGCCTGCATCTGCCTACTGAACCACTCATATTTGGCTTGATGTTGGTCTTTTTGGTGCGGGTTTTTTACGATAACCATTTTGATTCTCGAGTACTTTGGCACCCTCTTACTTTGGTCATTGGTATCAATTTGGCATGGATATTAATTACCACATTTACCAGTGAAGATCCTTTAGTTTCGGTTAAGTTTTTCCTCTCTCGTTTGTGGTTTGTGGTGGGTTTCTTCTTCATAGCCACCCAAGTTTTCCGTGACGATCGCAACATTCATCGCTACATATGGATGTTTACAATTCCGCTCATGATTGTGGCGATTTATACCATCGTCATGCATTCAACACACGGGTTTGATCAAAAATCTGCCCATTGGGTAATGCAGCCGTTCTTTAAAGATCACACGAGTTATGGTGCTATTTTAGCCATGTTTTATCCTATTGTATGGGCGTATTTGTGGAGTAAGAACCTCACCTTGAACACCAAGATTGTGATTTCAGTAATCATTGCGGTACTCACTCTGGCGATTATTTTATCTTACACACGTGCAGCTTGGGTGAGTTTGGTTGGGGTTTTGGTGTTGTTTGTATTGGTACAAATCAAGGTGCGATGGTGGATTGTTGCCATGGTAGCACTCATGGGTGTTGGAGCTTATTTTTCATTCGAAGAGCAAATTCTGATGAATCTCGAACAGAATCGTCAAGATTCATCCGATGATTTGGCGGAGCACGTAAATTCAATTTCCAACGTTGCTACGGATGCGAGTAATTTGGAGCGTATTAACCGCTGGAGTGCTGCATTAAGGATGTTCGAGGAACGACCTGTTTTTGGTTATGGACCAGGGACATACAAGTTCCATTATGCGCCCTTCCAGCACTCAACTCAACTTACGATTATCAGTACAAATTTTGGTGATTTGGGCAATGCGCATAGCGAATACTTTGGTCCATTGGCTGAAATGGGAGTTTTAGGTATGCTTACTTTTCTTATGATTATTGCAATGGCTTTGTACAAGTTCATCACCGTATATTACTCCACTAAGTCGCTTGAAATGCGCATAGTTGTTATGGGAACCTTTTTAGGGTTTGTTACCTATATCGTTCACGGTGTCTTGAATAATTATTTGGACTTAGACAAAGCCAATGTCCCTTTCTGGGGATTTTTAGCGATCCTAGTTGCAGTGGAACTCTACCATAAAGACAAGTCAGAAGAAGCGACAGCTTATTAACGCTACGTCATCTGAATACGGATTTTTACCCCTGAACTTATCCAATGTATCAATCAATAAAGCATTGATTTGTTTGGTGTCTTGCACGGAAATGATTTTGAGTACTTTTTGCATTTCACCGTCTTGAAATTGCATTTCTACATCATTTGCCGTCTCTGTAATTCCATCCGTATAGAGGAGCATTGTGGAGTTTTTCGTGATGACGATGCTCGTTTTGTTGATGGTCGGAATTTGTTCAAACATCCCTAGACCAATACAGCCTTGTTCAAGCTCCGTTATGCGCTTGTTCTGTATCAATTGGGCAGCAGGATGTGCCGCATTGATGTATTCAAGCACTCGGGTAGAGGCATCGTATTTGGCGATGAAACATGTGATATAGCGATCACCAAAGGCGTTGCTCCAAACCACTTCGTTCAAATTGTTCATCACCACTTCAAGGTCGTTTTCTACCTTCAAGTTGGCGCGTAAATGTGCTTGGAAATTTGCCATCATGAGTGCGGCAGAAATTCCTTTTCCAGAAACATCGGCCATGCAAATTACGGTTTCGTTTTTTGAGATTTCGATCACATCGTAGAAATCTCCCCCTACTTCTAAATGGGGCTTGTAAAATGCAGAAATCTGAAGCTTTTTATTGTTTGGCAATTGCTTGGGTAAAAGCATCTCCTGCATTTGATTTGCCATACGCAGCTCCTGCATTAGCTTTTCTTGCTCTAAATGTTCTCTCTCTAGTCGTTTATTCTCAACGGCAACAGCCGTAATGTTTGCCAGTGTTTGGATAAAACCTAAATGCTTGATTATTGGACTTGGAGTTCTGGCTTGCTCGTCAAGATCGCCCAACAACAGATAGGCAAGTGCTTTTGATTGGTGATGGATCGGAATCACAACATCGAAACTGCTTGAGGATCCATTTCTCGCGGTGTTGAGTACTGTAATGTCTGTGACTTTCTTCAATTCATGCTCAATGTTGATCATCAAGTCTTCTTTCTTCACATTGTACTGAAGAACAACTTGCCATACATTGTCTTGATTAATGAAAATTACGGCTTTCCCAATGCTGAGTTGGTTCTGAAGGATATATTCAAACAAGATAAAAAGCTGCTCTTCAGGCAAATTGTTATTGATCGCATTAGTGATCTCTAACAGCGTGTTAAGCTTAAAGTCTTTGACGGACTTTTTATTGTCTTTTCCTTGAATCTCTTGCATTTTGGGGCGATTGATTCGCTTGAATAAATATAGGCTTTTAACTACTGCTTACGTGAGAGGTTTGAAATCGTTGCAATTTCTCTCATTTTCAATCGAGCATCAATGGCTGGACTGCCAAAATATGTTTGTCCACCATTCAGCGATTTCGCTACTCCAGATTGAGCGTATATCACTGCGCCTTCACCAATTTCTAAATTGGCGGCACAACCTACCTGTCCCCACATCACCACCTTGTCTTTAATTGTGACACAACCGGCAATGCCCACTTGAGCAGCGAACAAACAACGTTTGCCAATCACTGTATCATGTCCAATGTGTACTTGGTTGTCTAACTTGCTTCCCTCTCCAATTATGGTGCTTCCTGTTGAACCTCGATCAATGGTGCATGCCGCTCCGATCTCTACTCCGTCTTCTACAATCACATTGCCCACGGAAATCAGCTTGTCGTGCAACTGTGGCCGCCTTTTGAAATAAAAAGCATCACTTCCTATCACGGAATTGGCATGAATTGTAACACCATCACCAATCACGCAATGATCGTAAATAACCACACCAGGATGGATGATAGAACGCGCACCAATGGTCACATATCGGCCAATGTGCGCCCCCGGCATCACTATGGCTGAATCGTGAATTTGAGGCTCTCCCGATCGATTGGCTTCGCTCAGTTTGCGAAAATGCTGGGTAAGAAAGTTGAATGCTTCAAATGGATCGGAATGAACGATTAATGCTTTTCCATCTGGACATTCAGTGGCTTGGTCAATGATGACAATCGATGCAGCCGATGAAAGTGTTGGCTTGTAATATTTAGGATGATCTACAAATACTATGTCGCCTTCATTGACCACATGAATCTCATTGATTCCATGAGCCGTTACTGAAGCATCGCCAACAGCTTCGCCCGAAATGAGTGAAGCAACTTCTTCAAGGGTATACGCCCTGTCTAATTTCATTATTATTTTACCCGTTCAGAATATGAACCATCTCTGGTATCAACACGGATCATTTCACCTTCATTGATGAACAATGGAACGCGGATTTCAGCACCGGTTTCCAAGGTAGCTGGCTTAAGTGTATTCGTAGCAGTATCGCCTTTAATTCCAGGTTCAGTGTAAGTTACTTGAAGCTCTACACGTGGAGGAAGATCGCAGAATAATGCTCTTTCTTCATCGGCATGGAAGACGATTTCGCAGTGTTGGCCATCTTTTAAAAATTGATGTCCTTCGATCAATGCTTCTTGTAAAAAGATTTGTTCATACGTTTCAAGGTGCATGAAGTGGTATCCCTGCTCGTCCTTGTACAAAAACTGATAAGGTCTTCTTTCTATGCGCACTTCGTCAACCTTCGTTCCTGATGGGAAAGTGTGATCCAATACCTTACCGGTATTGATGCTCTTAAGTTTGGTTCTAACAAATGCTGAGCCTTTGCCGGGTTTAACATGAAGAAATTCAATGATCGTGAAAAGGTCATGATTAAACGCAATCGTCATTCCATTCTTAAAATCTGCTGTAGATGCCATATTCTTAAATATAAATTCTGGGCAAATGTACTGCTCTCTTGCATTCTTGCTTGTTCAATCCATCAATTCATATCGATTTCATAAGATTAAATTGGAGTTATATTCGTGAGAGTGGATTTTATTTGCGTGTATGAATAAGCTTTCGGTCAACATCGTGTTCATTGCAGCCTTGGTTGTGATGTGTTCTTATGTGGCAATGGCAGGTGGAAACAATGAAACTGGAGGTGCGCGATCGTCAGGTGTAGGAGGGGCTTCGGTGATGTTGAGGGATCAATGGAGTACGAGCAATAATCCAGGTGCTTTGGGCTTGGTTGATCGATACTTCATAGGTGTGGCTTATGAAAGCAGGTATTTTATTCCCGAGGCTGCTTACAAAGGATTATCCTTCGCTGCTCCTTTGGGAGGGGGAACAATAGGGGTGATTGGACATTCATTCGGCTATGCTTCTTATAACGATAATCGGCTAGGACTTTCATACGCCCGAGAATTGAGCGATTACATCAGCCTTGGCGTTCAAGTTAATTACGTTCAGGTGAATATTGGGGATGTTTATGGTCAACGTTCTTCCATAACAGGTGAAGTAGGTGCATTGATCACACCCAATGAAAACACGGCCATTGGGGTTCATCTCGTAAATCCAACGAGGGCTAAATTGGCCGACTATGATGACGAGCGCATTCCCACGCTCCTTAAAATTGGTGGCAGCTATTGTTTTTCTGAAAAAGTGAAACTGCTGGCGCAAGTAGATAAAGATCTGGAACTTCCCATCAATGGCAGAATGGGCATCGAATATGAGCCGATGGACGACTTTTACATGCGTACCGGATTCTCTACATTGAAACGTTCGTATGCCTTTGGAATAGGCTACTCTTGGCGAGGGATTATTGTTGATGTGAGCAATCAATGGAGTCAACAATTAGGGTTCGGAGCTACAGCATCAATGGCTTACACCTTTGGTAAAAGAAAGCCATGAGAAAGGTTGGTTTCCTTATGTTGATGTTTCTAGTGCCGCACATGCTTTTGGCGCAGCGTATCGATGAAGATAAGCAAGCGGCCCTTGATCAAATGGTAGAGTTGATTTCAGAAAATCTAGAAGTAGAGAATCTAGATTTTACCACATTGCTCGAAGATTTGAACTATTTCTATGAGCATCCTTTGAACATCAACCGTGCTGAGCGAGATGATCTTCGTAGACTTATTATTTTGAGTGAATTTCAAATTGAGGCAATCATTCGTCACCGAGAATATGCAGGCAGGTTCATCTCAACTTATGAATTGCAGGGAGTCGAGGGCTTTGACCTATTTACTATACAGGCGATTTTGCCATTTGTTCGTATTGGAGGATTGGGTGATGATCGAACCTTCAATTGGGAAGCGATCAAGAAAGAAGGGAGTAGTGAGGCTTTTATCCGCTATCAGCGGGTTGTTGAGCAGATGGAAGGCTACTCGCCTATTGAGGACTCTGTATTGACAGAGAATCCAAATAGACGCTATCTCGGTTCGCCAGAGCGGGTTTTGGCGAGGTATCGATTTCGATATCTCAATAATTTGAGCGTTGGTGTTACCATGGAAAAAGATGCCGGAGAACAGTTTTTTGGATCTTCTCAACCCAATGGGTTTGACTTTTATTCTGGGCACATTTACGTTGGAAATAGGGGTGTTGTTAAGCAGGCAATCATTGGCGATTATCAAGCACAATTTGGACAGGGACTCACGTTTTGGTCGGGATTGGCATTTGGTAAATCGGCCGATGTAGCAAGCGTCAAACGCAATGCAAGGGAGATTTCGCCATATACATCAGCAGACGAGAATAACTTTATGCGAGGAGCTGCAACAAACATGGCGATTGGTCAAGTAGATGTCACCACGTTCTTTAGCTATAAAAATGTAGACGCCAATGTAAACTTGGTTGATAGCCTCAACGATCAAAGTGAGTTAGTTTCTGAGTTTTCATCGTTTCAATTGAGTGGTATTCATGGCACACCAAGTCAACTGGAGGATAAAGACGCCATTTCTGAAATGAATACAGGTGGCCACATTCGTTACAATACAGATGCCTTTCAAATTGGTGTAACGGGAGTTTACACAAAGTATGGTGGTGAATTAACTCAGAGCAGTCAGTTGTATCGAAATTTCGAGCCTTTTGTCAATGAATTCTTCGTTGCAGGTTTTGACTACCAGTTTATCCATCGAAATATCATGGCCTATGGAGAAAACTCATTGCGTTTGGATGGAGGAACAGCGAGTATTAATGGAGCCAACATTAGCCTTGATCAAGGATTGGATGTTTCTATTCTTCACAGAAATTTCAGCGCGTCTTATAATTCTCCACGAAGCAATGCCGTGAGTGAAAGCAGCAGAAACGTCAATGAAAGCGGACTGTATATGGGATTTTCAGCTAAGTTAGGTTCAAATTGGAAATTCACAGGCTGTTATGATATGTTTTCTTTTCCTTGGTTGCGCTACGGTGTTGATGCTCCTTCCGATGGTACAGAATTGCTAACACAGCTTGAATTTAGACCCTCAAAGCGATTCAAAGCATACGCGCGCTACAGATTCGAACATAAGCAGGATAATTTTACAGAAGTAGGTTCAGCGACTTCATCGATCGGTCTGTTATCGAGGCAATGGTATCGATTAAATTGGCAATATGAATCGAGCAAGACACTCTCGTTGCGAAGCAGAATAGAGCTGGTGAATGTGGATGAAGCCGATGGAAATAGTGAGAAAGGCTGGTTGGTGTATCAAGACTTTGTATGGAAACCGTCTTGGCCAGCGAAGTATGAATTGAAGCTTCGTTACGCGATGTTTGATACAGAAAGCTACACGAGCAGAATTTACGCTTACGAAAACGATGTCTTGTATTCATTCTCCGTTCCAGCAGTATACTATAGAGGTAGCAGGGCATACATCATATTGAAATACGATATCACACGCTGGAGCGATCTTTCTGTGAGGGTGGCTCAAACCTACTTTGCCAACAGGGATGAAAGTGGAAGTGGTTTGAATCGGATTGATGGTCCCTCACGCACAGAGGTGAAGGTGCAGCTTCACATGAAGTTTTGAGGAGCATGCTTATGAACAGGTTGTTGAAAGAAAATGATCCAAGATAAGCTTATTGTATTAAATTTGATCGCCTTAAAAAGTTGTCTCGCAAGTCATTAGCTCAGATGATGCATTGAAGCGAGAGGCAGATTACCAAATGGAAGAGAAAAACCTTCAGCTTATAAAACGCATAGTAATTGTTTACTCCATGTTGGCTTTGCTCTTTGTTGCTGAGTTTTGGATTGAAACCCGTGAGTAAGCTCCAATTGACCCCAAGTTTGTAATGAACAATACCTTGACTCCAACTTTTGGTTTGTTTGTTCGGGATTACAATTTATGGCGCTTCAGCAATGGAAAGCTGTGTGCCAAGCACTTATAATTCGATGCGTTTAGAAAGAAAGCGCAGCAACACCTCCCAATATAGTTCGTGTTATTCCTACGAGCAACGCAAATATTAATAGCATCCATAAAAGCCTTATCGCCCACATGGCGGCATCATTTCTTTTTCTGATTGGAGAACCGACAATTATTGTCAAGATTAAAAAGGTGATCAGTCCTAACAATCCAAGAGGAGTCAGAATAGTTGTGATTCCTAAAAATTGGGTCGCGATTACCACTAAATAACTTACCCAGGTTAGAACTGCGAACGCAAAAGCCATTGCTCCTCTTCGTTTAATTGCCGAGCCTCTTCTTAATTGTTCCATTTGAGGTTTGAAAGCTAATTTCTCTGATCGTTCATTCTCGAGTATATATGCAGAATGTGGCGTTTCAGCTGTCTCCGATATTCTTTGTTTTACGATTGATTTTTTCTGTTGTTCTATGGAATTGTGCGCTATGCTTATGGTAGTTTTCTTTTCAGAGATTAACGTCTTTTCAATCCCATTTGATGACGAATAAGCAGTCACAGGCTTTTCCTCTCCAAGATTTATTATCGGTGTTTTTTTATGCAGCTTGAGTGTCGGTATTTGCACAAAAAAACCGTCTCGATGCTTTCTTTTTTGGATCAATCCATTGGAGACGGTTTGGTTGCTTGTAGAGCATGAACTGATCAATATAATTACGATGAATAATGCAGATGCACTGATGGCGCTCAATAGGGTAGGGTAGGCTTCATGTCCGTAGTTTGAATGAAAAGTAATAATAATGTTTTTCTCTTAAACAAACCATTATTAAGGTCGATTCAATACAAGAAAAAATATCCAGTCGACTGACTCATCTCACTGGTCGTACATCGACAAATTTTTCCACTTGTTTCCAAAACTCAGGATAAGATTTAGCAACAACCATCGGGTTCTCAATTCGGATTTCTTCAAAAAGTAAGCTCATCGGGGCAATGGACATCACCATTCTATGGTCGTCATAAGACTCAAAATAGGATGAAGGTTGAATAGGCTGCTTTGGTTGTAATGTCATTGAATACCCTTCTGTCCTTGCACTGACTCCCATTCGTTGAAGTTCATTTTCAATGGCAGCAATTCGGTCTGTTTCCTTCAATCGCAGGTTATCCAATCCATTCAAGGTGAAGGCTTTTTGTAATCCGGCTGCGGCAAAAATGGCCGGTTGAACTAAATCAGGGTGATTTCTGAAGTTCCATGATTCGGTATCGGGGCTAATTTTTTGCTTTGTGATGCGCAATCCGCCTTCTTCAAAGGTGGATTTAATGCCCAGTTTTGAGAATAATTCTATGGCCGAAATATCTCCCTGCATCGATTCAGGGCGGAGATCTTTCAATAACAAATTTGTTTTGTTGGCTAATGCACCAAAACTCATCCAAAAGGCAGCGGCAGACCAATCACGCTCAATGGTGAAATTGCTCGATCTGTATCTACCTGGTTTTACAACAATTTGGTTTTTGTTGAATTCAACCTGAGCGCCACACCGTTGCATCAGGGTTTGCGTCATGATGATGTAAGGCCGCGAAAGTGGATCGCCCTCAATGTTTATAGTAAGAGGTTGAGGAAGAGTAGGGCCAATGAGCATGAGGGCGGTTATAAATTGGCTGCTCACATTCCCATTCATGGTAACTTCTCCTCCGGCCAACCTTCGCCCGTGGATGTGAAGTGGAGGGAATCCCTCCTTTTCCAAATAAGTGATACTGGCGCCTAAGGATCTGAGTGCGTCTACCAAAATATGGATTGGTCTTTTTTTCATTCGTTCGGAGCCGGTCAATATTTTTTCACCGGGCTGAGAAGCATAGAGGGCAGTTAAAAAACGCATTGCAGTTCCAGCCGGACCTACATCGGTTATGATGTCATTGTGTTCCAATGCCTTTTGCAAAACTTGGGTGTCATCGGCATTACTGATGTCTTTGATTTCAAAGGCTTGTTGCGCGAGTGCTTGGATGATCAGAACCCGATTACTAATACTCTTTGACCCGGGAAGGTCAATTGAGTTTTTTAGCGAATGCGTTTTGGCTCTGAGTATGTATTTCATCACTTCATTTTTATCAATGCGTATGCAATTGATTGCTTCACCAAGTCTATAGGAACTGTCTCACCGATCTTAGATATACCAATATTAGATATCAAGCTGAATCGAACCTCACCATACTCGTTTTTTTTATCACCATTCATCAACTCTGCAAGGCGATTAACATCAATGTTTTCTGGAATAGCAGGTCTAAGGCATTTCGTTACTACTTCACAAATGGAATTCAGTTCAGGTTTTGTAAGTTCACATTGTTCGGATGAGATGAATGATTCTGCTA
>Ga0255773_10004315_pt1 | contig 12087 bp, 8 predicted proteins | sample 011ome_17_FD_179971 | JGI IMG/M metagenome (GOLD analysis project Ga0255773, IMG submission 179971) | Coastal salt marsh microbial communities from the Groves Creek Marsh, Skidaway Island, Georgia - 011502XT metaG (version 2) | ecosystem: Environmental > Aquatic > Marine > Intertidal zone > Salt...
ATTTAATATTAGAATTACCCGCAGATGTACAAGATGATGTATCTAGATATAAAGATATATTTAGAGAAACACCTGTAGTTTTAGAAAATTATTTAAAAGAATACAGAGACAAAGGTTTTTCTGACTACATAGAAAAAGAAAAATTTAGAGATGATGGCATAGAACTAGCAAATAAAGATAGTATTAGATTTAGTGACTATGAATATTTTGGAAAGAAAATGTACGATGCCACGTATAGAAAAGACGAAGCAGGTGATCAAGCCAGACAAGAGGCTTTAGAAAGCACAGCTGGACAAATTCTTACAGGACCTACAGTAGGTTTAGCAACGGCTGTTAAAGGAACATCAGAACTTATCGCATCATTATCTGATTTATATTTAGATACAGAAATATTGGACAACGTTGAAAGAGCTTTTGAAGATGTAGACATAAATAAGATTTATGCTGGCGATGCAGGCACTCTTGCTAGATTTACATCTTTACTTACACAGTATGGTACAGGATTTGGACTTGCATCAAAAATTACAAAAAAAGTTGCAGGCAAAGCAATCAAAACAAAGTTAGGTGAGAAAGCAGCTAAAACTTTAGCTAAATCACCAAAGATAGAAGGACTTGCAAAGTTTGGAGGATATTGGGCACTACCAGCGGGTATAGCCGACACTGTGGTATCAACATCTGACCAAAGAACTGTTGGTGAAATATTTGGTAAACAAGATGGTAATGTAGTTCAAAATTTTTTATACAACACATCACTAGAAGATTTAGAAGGACTAACAGGTAAAGAAAGAGCAGCAGCTTTACTTAGAAACAAATTAAAATTTGGTGCAGAAGGCACAACATTTATGGGTGCCTTAAAATTAGTAGGTCCTACAATAAAATTTGGTGCAAAAGGGTCTGGTATTATATTAAAAGAAATTGTTGGTCCAACTTTAACAGGTGTATCAAGAGTTATTCAACCTGTAGTGTCCACAGCATCTAGAGGTTTAGCAAAAGCCATAGACAAAACTACAAACAAGATAGGTATACCTAAATACGAAAACTGGAAGTTTAACGATTTTCAATCAGGATTAAGCTCTGCTGTATTAAGAAGTCTTGATGAATTAACATCTAGATTAAGATCCGGTGGTAAATTTGATGTGCAAACTAGAAACGAATTAAAAAAAGTGGACGGTCTTGTAAGAAGCGCTAAAAAAGACTTTGATATTTTTTCAAAAAAACTAGATCAAGAAATGTATAAACTTGTTGATGCAGGTTTAAGTGACATATTATTTAGTAAAGCTACATCCGTAAGAGCCATGTCTTATTGGGATGATGTATTAAAATTTATGAGAGGTGAGCTTCAGCTCAAACAACTACCAAAACCTTTACAAGAATACTCATATTTAATTAAAAAATTAGTTGATCAACAACAAGAAAAGTTAAAACCTATTTTAAAAGATATGGATATTACTGACATATCAATAAAGAACATGAATAAATATTTTAAAACAACTTACGAAATATTCAAGAACGCTAGGTTTAGAGCACCAAAAGAAGACTATCAAGCTGCTATAAAATATTTTGAAGGCCTCATGAAAAGAGCAAACAAAACTTACAAAGGCATAGCAAAAGGTTCAGACTTATATAACAAGAGAATAAATAAAGACGCGATACAATTGGTTAACAAAATTCTTGCAAAAGGTAGAGAAGAAGGAACTACACCAGCACAAAGATTAAAATCAATCGTGAATACAATGGAAGGTGAGAAAATACCTAAAAATACTTTTGCTAAATTTTTTACAAAAGAAGAACTATTACCTGATGTTATAGCAAAATTATTAGGTAGAGTTGATGATCCTAAATCAATTATATTAAATACAATTGCAGAACAAGCGTACATTACAAGTAACTATAACGCGTACAAAGAAATTGCTGATTTTGGTTTAAATAAGTTTTTGTTTAGAAACACAGATGAGTTTCAAAGATTTTTAATTAAAAACAACATAAAAGGCTCAAGAGTCTTGTCGCCTATCAAACTAAGTAAGCCTTACAACATAGACTTTGATAAACTATTTACAAATCCAGACAAAACACCTTTGTTAACTTTACCAGAGATGGCAAAAGCAATGAAAGATTCTACAGTGTTCATGGATCAAGTATTAAAACTACCTATGATGAAATCATTGTTAGGTATTAAAGCAACCATACAGATGAATAAAACAGTTTTATCTTTAATGACACAAATGCGTAACATAACAACAGCCGCCATGTTTGCTACAGCAAATGGACACATAGGTGCAGGTGCCAGTGTATCTGATAACTTTAAATATTTATTTGATGATTTAATTGGTAAAACAAAAAATCCACAACAACTACAAAAATTATTAAAAGAAGCTACTGAAAATGGAGCGATAGACTCTTCTACAATTGCACAAGAACTACAACAAATAATTCCTGAACTGATGGGTTCTGCAAAACTACCGACTATAGGTAAGCAAGGTTCAAAATTTAGCACGTTGTATGAAGGTAAAACATCAGATGAAATATTTAGTTATTTATTTACAAACAAAGGCGCACTTGGAAAAGTTGTACAAAAAGCTATTGAGTCATATCAGATGGGTGATAACTTGTGGAAGTTATACGGGTATCAGTACACTAAATCTCAACTAACGGCTGCACTTAAAAATTTAAACGATGTAAAGAAATATTTCAGAGAAATAGAAGGGTATGAATTTAGACCACTCAAAGCTGATGGCACACAGAAAACTTTAAAAGAAGCAATTAACGAGATAGCGGGTATACAGGTAAGAGATGTATATCCAAACTATTCAATGATACCTACATTTGTATTAAACACTCGTAAGTTTCCTTTACTTGGTAACTTCGTGGCGTTCGTATCTGAAATGTACCGTAACTCTTTTCAGATATTAAGAAGAGGTCTTAGAGAATCTAGATCTTCAAACCCATACTTTAGACAAATAGGAACAAGAAGATTATTAGGTTATGTAACAACCGTTGGTGTTGCATTGCCAGCGGCAAAGAAAATGGGACAAGTAGCAACTGAAATAAGTGATGAGATATTAAACGCTTACAGAGATAGATTTGCACCGGAGTTTGAAAAAGGACATACGATGGTTCCTGTAGAGGCACAGAAAGAAGATCACTCTTGGAAATCAACAGACATGTCTACAATGGTTCCTTTTGCTGATATCTTAACCCCATTCAAAGCAGGAATGCAGGAAATTATTACTGGTAAAAATACAGATCAGTCAGCTCTTAATTTATATACAAAAGCCATGCAAACTTATTTAAAGAAAACACTAGAACCTTTTTTAGCTCCTGCCATTTGGTCAGAAACAGCGTTAGAACTCATACCAAATGAACAAGGACAATTTAGAACTAAATCTGGAGGTCTGATCGCAGATTATAAAAATGATCCTGATTGGATTAACAAAGTTATGTATCACGCATACAAGAAACTTACACCAACAACAATTAGAAACGCAGAAGAAATAGCACAAGCTATAGGTGGTGATTTATCTAAAGCAGGTATTAAAAGAGATTTATATGATAACGTGTTGAAAGTTCTGACTGGTTTTGGAATAAGAAAACAAGATCCTTATCAGGCTATGAGATTTAAACTTGGTAAATATTCAAAAGATCTTGGTAACGCAAAAGCTGCATTTACAACAGACATAACAGACGCAAGAAATATACAAAGAGATGTAAGACTTGTTGAAAGAAATTTACCACCGCAATATTTTGCAAAAGAGTTTGAAAAATTACAATCTAATAAGTATAGAGTTATGTCTGAAATATATAAAGACATAGAAGCTCTTAGAGTAATAGGTTTTAAGGATAAAGAAATAGTTCAGTTAATGCAAGGCAGAAGGGCTGTATCAAAAGATGATATAAGATCATTGTTGATAGGAATATTTAATCCAGAAAAAATTCCAACATTTAGAAAAGATTCGGGTATTATCAAAGCTGTCCAACAAATTAATAGAGAACTAGGAACTAATTATACTATTTTAGATTTTATAGATGGAGCACAATTAGGTGCTATTCAAACAAAATATAGCGCCATACCTTTAGGTCTATCTGAAAGTGAAAGAGAAGAATTTTTAAGAACTACTTTTGAAGGTAAACAAGAAAAAGTTATTCAACCAAATATTGAAAAACAAAGAGAAAGAATACAAGATCAAAGAAGTGAATTACCAAAACCACAGGTACCTATACCTAATGTACCTATGCCAAGCATAGCGCCAGTGACTGCATCAGTAAATCCAAATACTGGGTTGACAAGAACAGAAACTGCATTATTGTCACCGGAAGAACAAGCAATAGCCGCTAGAAGTAAAGGCGGTATAGGAAGTTTAGTATAATGGCAATAGAACCTAAAAGCACAAGAGAACATATCATAGCCTTATATGGCTACATCACCGGTTTGCGTAAAGACATAAGCCAAATAAAAAATAATCATTTGAAACATATGCATAGCGATATTGACAAATTGGGTGGCAAGATAGACAAAATCTATTGGGTTCTTTTAGCTGCGGTGGGGTCCGTAGCCATACTTTTACTAGAAAGATTTATAACTTAAATCCAAGCTCTAAGCTCTTCGCCCATAACCTCAGAAGCTATATTAATTTTCTTACGTAAAGCTTTGACGATCTTCTCATCTACAGTGTCTTCTGCTATAAGATCTACATATGTCACTGTTTTCTTTTGCCCTATTCTGTGTGCTCTGTCTTCTGATTGCATTCTTTTTTCAAGATCATATCCATTAGAATAATAAACAACAGTGTTTGCTTCTGTTAGTGTAATACCATACCCACCTGTTTGTGGTGTACCAATCAAGAACCTTACACCATTGTTCGCTTGAAATCTCTTGATGTTCTTTTGTCGTTGATCTTGCGGAGTCAATCCATAATAATCAACCACGGAACCCGGACCATATTCTTTCTCTAAATGTTTTTTAATATTCTTTACATCATGTTGATAGTGGGCCCAGATAATAACTTTACCCTCAACTTCTTCTAATAGATCTAACATTTCTTGTATTCTGTTATTTTTAATTTCTTGAGTAGAGCCATCATTAGCTGTGAAGTGACCACAAGTTATTTGATGTAATCTCATCATTTGAGATAGCACCGTCACAGAATTAACTTGTTTACCATTCAATACAGCCACAGCTTCTTTTTTCATCTGATCATACACTTGTCTTTGTTCTTTTGATAAAGATATGTTTCTTTTAATATAAACCTTGTCAGGTAAATCTAAACAATCTTGTTTTAAGACTCTGTATGAAAAAGGTTTTAACGTGTCGGATAATTCATCAAGATGTCTAAACTTATGTACAACCTGTATAGATCTTCCTGATACATGCATTGTTTTCATTTCTGCGTATCTATTTCTAAAACTGTAGTACGATGCAAAGTCCAACAATCTTGGATCCAGGAACTCACACTGTGAATATAGATCCAAAGGATTTTTTGTTACAGGAGACCCTGTCATAATTCTTTTATATTTAGAAAGCTGAGACAAAGACAATATGTTCTTTGTTCTTTTTGCTTTTGGATTTTTTATTGTTGTAGACTCATCAATAGCTATCATTGATTTATGTGATCTAAGATATTTAGCTGCAAACATTCTACCTTTGTCTGTGCTAAAAGCTTCTACATTCATAACAAGAATGTGTAATTCATGACCTGTCTTGAATAACTGATCTAACTTTTCTTGTTGTTTTTTATTTATATTGGCTTGCCACAATACTGTCACATTTTCAATATGGTCAGGTAAATGTGATGGTAACTCTTGGTTGTACCACGTACCGACTACACCTTTTGGTGCAATAATTAAAGCACCATCTACTCTACCTTTGTCGTAAAGCATTGATAAATTATCGATTAGAACTTTTGTTTTGCCAGTTCCCATTTCCATAAAATATGCGAAGTTATCTCTGTTCCAAGATTTTTCCAAAGCAGTTAACTGATGCGCATACGGCTTCTTTTTAAATTTATATTTCATCTTTCTATTGACTTGTATATAGGATTTTGCTAATTAGTCAAGACGAAAGTTTTGAAAGTATGGATTACAAAGAAATAAAAACAACTAAACCAACTGTTTATGTCGTGCAAGAAATTGCAGGGACAAGAGAAGGTCGTCCTAAATTTAATATTATGGGTGCAGCAGAATATGGTAAGTTAAAATTTTTATTGGACGAAAGATCACAAATGATTTTTTCACCTGGTCCACTAATTTTTAAACTTAAAAATTTAGTAAAAGATTTCAAACCGACAGACTACTTGTTATTAACAGGAGACCCTGCTATAATAGGTGTTGTCTGCAGTTTGGTATCAGATATAACAAATGGCAGATACAATCTCTTGAAGTGGGATAGACAAGAGAAAAGATACTATCCAATAGAGATTGATTTGTACGGAACAGGAGCAAAGAATGACGATTGATTTTGAAAAAGATCAGACAGAAGTATTGGATAGAACAACCAATATAAATAAACTTGCAGATAAAATAAAAGAAATGCAAGCTGTCCAGAAAGCAATAGAACTGGATGAAGAACAAATCAAACAAAAGAAAAAACATTTAGAATACATATCAGGTGAAGTGATACCTACTATGTTATCTGAAATGGGTTTATCATATCTTAAACTACAGGATGGATCTTCTGTAGAAGTTAAAACAAATTACAGCGCAACAATAACTCAAGCAAAAAAAGAGGAAGCGTTTAAATGGCTTCGTGAGAATGGCCTGGGCGATATAATCAAAAATGAGATATCCGTATCGTTCGGTCGTAACGAGGATAACAAGGCGGCTGATTATGCCGAACTTGCAAAGGGTCAAGGTCTCGAACCTCAGCAAAAACTGAAGGTCGAGCCTATGACTCTAAAAGCGTTAGTCCGTGAACGTATCGAGGCAGGTAAAGAAATGCCAACGGAACTTTTCAATGTATTCATTGGAAATAAAACAACAATAAAGAGGAAACAATAAACATGAGTGAAGTAACAAAGAAAAAAGAAAATGCAGTAGCTGCAGTTAATTTTGAAGCTGATGCAGGCCAAGGCTTAAACATGACGCAAGAAGATCTTGCGTTACCGTTTTTAAAAGTCTTGGGTCAATTATCCCCTGAGTGTAACAAGAGGGACGCTAAACATGTCGAGGGGGCAGAACCTGGCATGATTATAAATACCGTGACAAACGAGATTTATGATGGCGTGAAGGGGATAGATGTCGTGCCAGTGCACTACAAAAGACAGCACATCGAATGGCAAGACAGAGGTGAGAGTCAAGGTGCTCCAGTAAAAATATATGAAGCTGGAGATGATTTACCGTCAACTACAAGAGACAAGTTTAATAAAGATAGATTAGCAAATGGTAACTATCTTGAAAACACAGCTAGTCACTTCGTGGTTATACTTGGTGATAATCCAACAACAGCATTGATATCTATGAAAGCTACTCAATTAAAAGTGAGTAGAAAGTGGAACTCAATGATGATGGGTTTAAAGATGCAAGGTAAAAACGGTATGTTCACACCGCCAACATATAGCCACATTTATAAGCTAAAAACTGTGCAACAGTCTAACGACAAAGGCACATGGTTTGGTTGGGATGTGTCTAGAGTTGGACCTATTAGTGATCCGGGTATTTACAAAATAGCCAAAGACTTTGGAGCAAATGTTTCAAAGGGTGAGGTAAAAGTAAAACACGGAGAGCAAGAATCCAAATCCGATTCACCGTACTAAAGACTTCCATTGGAAGATAGGAGCCGGGGATGGGAGACTGGATCCGGCTCCGCAAAATAATTATGGAAAGATTTAGACAGATATTTACAGGTTTAGAGCGAGCGCATGGTTGTACCTATGTAGACAAGAAGGGTGCCGATGGACTCAAAGTCAAAGGCAAGTCATTTGTCAAAACAGAAATTGTAACAGATAAACATTGGGAAGATCATTTAAATGGTATTGAACCTAGTCTTGGTATCATACCTATCAATGAAAACAACGAATGTAAATGGGGATGTATAGACATAGATGTGTATGCAGAATTTAATCACAAGAAATTAATTAACAAAATAAAATCTATGGACTTACCACTGATGGTGTTCAATTCTAAATCAGGTGGCGCACATGTATTTTTATTTACAAAAGATTTTGTACCTGCAAAATTAATGAGAGATAGATTAATGTCTATTAGTGCTGTGTTAGGTTACGGTGGTGCTGAAGTTTTTCCAAAACAGATCGAATTAAAATCCAAAGATGATACAGGAAATTTTCTTAACTTACCATACTTTAATCATAAAAATACTGTAAGATACTGCTTCAATTCTTCAGGTGAAGCTGTTACACTTCCTGATTTTTTACAAAACGTTGTAGAGATAACTCCAGAACAATTACAAAACTTAGTTATTAAAAGACCATCTTCTGAATACGATGATGGACCACCTTGTCTAGAATCTTTGACAAGAGAGAAACTAGACGATGGTAGAGACAGAGTTATGTTTCAGTTTAGAGTATACGCTAAAAAGAAATGGCCAGAGTCATGGGCAGATAAGCTAGATGAATTTAATTACAAACACTTTATAAATCCATACAGACACGACGAGATAACAAAATTTAGAAAAGATAATAAAGACTATGGTTTTAAATGCACAGAGGAACCTATGTGTAATCACTGTGATAAACAATTATGTAAGACTAGAAAGTTTGGTATCGGGACTCAAGCTTTGTTTCCACCTTTGAAAGATCTACAAGTTGTAAAGACAGAGCCACCAATATACAGACTCAACGTAGATGGTGAAAGAATAGAACTGAAAGCAGAAGAACTACAAGAACAAAGACTATTCATACGAGCATGTATGAATCAGATCTATACAAAGCCACCAAAGATAAAACCAAAAGACTTTGATGAGATGATAAATCTTTTGATGACAAACAAAGAAGAAGTAGAAGCTCCAGCTGGATCTAGTATGATTGAACAACTTAAACAACACGTAGAAAACTATTGTTTAGGTAGAGCAACATCAGGTGCAACAAGAGAAGATCTAGAAGCAGGTAACGTTTGGAATAACAAAGGACACCATCACTTTGTGTTTAGTAATTTCTTTTATCAGTTTTTAGCAAGACACAAGTGGGCAGAGAAACCTCAGTTTACTTTGTACGTGTTGAGAGAACATTGTGGTTATGATACAGACTACAGAGTGTCACTACCAAAGAAAAAGATAAGTGTGATTAGATTACCAGAGTTTGAGAAAGAAGGATTTAAACCGAAAGATAGAGTCTTCAAACAGGAGGATGCGTTTTGAAAACTATTGTCTTGGGTCCACCTGGTACTGGTAAGACCACCACTTTACTTAATGAAGTTGACAAGTATTTAAAACAAACCGATCCTGATAAGATCGGTTATTTTTCTTTTACACAAAAAGCTGCGTACGAAGCAAGAGACAGGGCTATGTCTAAATTTAATTTTAGTGAGAAAGATCTACCATATTTTAGAACACTACATTCACTAGCGTTTAGAAGACTTGGTATACGTAAAGATGAAGTCATGCAACGTAGACACTACGAAGACCTAGGTAAGAAAGCAAATCTAATTGTAGATTATCACGAGTATGATAACGAACACACAGGACTATTTACAACTAAAAGTGATATATTACGTATTATACAATTAGCTAAACTACGTGGTATCACACCAGAAGACAGTTTAATAAACAAGAACATACACAGTTAGTAGATATCAAAACACTAAAACAGTTTGCACACGATTTAGAACAGTACAAGAAAGATTATAACTTAATTGATTTTACAGACATGATTATAGAATTTGTTAAGTCAGATAGATCTCCACGATTTGATGTAGTTTTTATAGATGAAGCACAAGACTTATCTAGATCACAATGGGCTATGGCAAAATCTATATGGAACAAGACACAAGATACATTTATTGCAGGTGATGATGATCAAGCTATATTTAGATGGGCAGGCGCAGACGTAGATAGTTTTATAGCACAGACGGGAAAGATTGTGCAGCTGACACAGTCATACCGAATACCGCAGGTTGTTCACGATGTTGCAACAAAGATAGTAAACAGAATACAACATAGATTACCAAAAGAGTGGAGACCAAAAACGCAAAAAGGTTTAATTTCATATTATGATGAGTTTAAACAAATTAACATGAAAAAAGGTAATTGGCTAGTGCTAGCTAGAACTAGATTTATGTTAAACGAATTAGAAGAACAACTGTATTCACAGGGGTTGTATTATGAAAACAAATATAAAACAAACAAAGAACAAGACCTGTACAAAGCTGTAACAGATTGGGAAAATGTGCGTAAAGGTGTGAATATTAATTACGATCAAGTAGAGCGAATAGCATCTTACATGTCACAAAATCATTTTGAGAAACAAGCTTTGAAGTACATGAACAAAGATGCAAACTATGACATGGCTGGACTGAAAGAACGAACATGGTTGAAGACAGACAAAATTTGGTACGAAGCTTTTGACAATGCTCCTAGTAGGAGTATAAGATACATTAGAAGGATGAGAGAAAACGGTGAGAAATTAAATTCAGCTCCAAGAATATCATTGTCTACAATACATGGAGTGAAAGGTGGTGAGCAGGATAACGTAGTTCTCCTGACAGACCTATCAAGAAACACGCAAGTCAACTACGAAAAAAATCCTGACGATGAAAATAGATTGTTCTATGTTGGTGCAACCAGAGCGAAGAATCATTTACATATTGTCAGACCAAAAGATACTTATAAAGGATATAAAATATGACAGATATAAATATGTTTGATAAAGCGAAACCACAGAATAAACAGATAGGTGGATCCCATTATATGTATTTTAACATACAGCCATATGAGTTTATTTCAAAAAATAATCTCTCATTTTTTCAGGGCTGTGTTGTGAAGTACGTTTGTAGGTACATGCATAAGAACGGTGTAGAGGATCTTGATAAGATTATACACTATTGTGAATTAGAAAAGAAAAAATTAGAGGACACAGAAAAATGAAAATAACATTTAAACCACAAACAGAGTGGTTACCACCACAAGATTTTCCTGATCTATCAAAATATGATGAGATCGCAATCGACTTAGAAACAAAAGATCCAAACCTAAATGACAGAATGGGTTCTGGCTCTGTTGTAGGTGTTGGTGACGTGGTAGGTATATCCCTGGCAACAAGTGATTGGTGTGCATATTATCCTATCGCACATGAAGGCGGTGGTAACATGGATCGTAAAATGGTTCTTAAATGGTTTCAAGATCAGATGAGATCGCTCTCTACAAAAGTATTTCACAATGCAATGTATGATGTGTGTTGGTTGAGAAGTTTAGGCATACATGTACACGGTAAGATTGTAGATACAATGATAGCTGCATCTTTGGTTGATGAGAATAGATTTAGATACGATTTAAATAACTGTGGTAGAGATTTTGTAGGTAGAGGTAAAGATGAAACAGCATTATACGAAGCTGCAAAGTCTTGGGGTGTAGATCCAAAAGCAGAAATGTACAAACTACCAGCCATGTACGTTGGAGCTTACGCGGAGCGTGACGCTCAACTCACACTGGAGTTGTGGCAAGAATTAAAAAAAGAAATAGTACATCAAGATATAGAAAATATATTTGAAATGGAAACTAAACTATTTCCTGTATTAGTTGACATGAGATTTCTGGGTGTGCGTGTAGATGTAGACAGAGCAGCCATAGAAAAACAAAAGATGGTTGAAGAAGAAAAAAGATTATTAGGTGGTGTATACTCTGAAACAGGACTAGAGGTACAGATATGGGCTGCAAGATCTATTGCAAAAGTATTTGATAAGTTAGGTTTGCCTTATGATAGAACAGCAAAGACACAAGCACCAAGTTTTACTAAAAACTTTCTAGCTAATCACCCACACAAGATTGTACAAGCTATTGCAAAAGCAAGAGAGATTAACAAAGCACATACAACATTCTTAGATACAATATTAAAATATTCTGGCAAAGGCAGAATACATGCAGAGATAAACCAACTACGTGGTGACAGTGGTGGTACGGTTACGGGTAGATTCAGTATGAATAAT
>Ga0255773_10004320_pt1 | contig 12076 bp, 9 predicted proteins | sample 011ome_17_FD_179971 | JGI IMG/M metagenome (GOLD analysis project Ga0255773, IMG submission 179971) | Coastal salt marsh microbial communities from the Groves Creek Marsh, Skidaway Island, Georgia - 011502XT metaG (version 2) | ecosystem: Environmental > Aquatic > Marine > Intertidal zone > Salt...
AAGAAATAATTAGAAATCTCCGTACAAGCCGTAATGTCCGTACATATTGTCCGTTACCCTTGGACTGTAAGAGTGCGCTATCTCCTGCTTGGTTGGAGGTATCTCGCTCTTGCAGCCTGCTGTTCATATGGGCAGTGGGTAAACCAAGAAATGAAAGAGAAAACAATGACTATTGCTCGTAAGAGTATTGCCGTTGTAGCAGCCTCTGCACTTGCACTCGTGGGACTTTCCGCACCGGCTCAAGCAGCTGGACTTGCGGACAAGTCCAAAGTGTCGCTTGAGCCAACGACTGGTGAGAGCTTCCGCGTGCTAGCTGGTGCAGGTCAGCAGATTTCGTTGACTTCGAATGAGGCAGTCCCAGTAGTTGGAGGAGACGCAAGTTTCCTTGTTACTGGCGCTGATGTTTTTGTTGTTGCGAACAGCTCCACTGGAGTTACTGATGCTGATGCTGCTGCCGCCCCCACCACCTGGGAGCGTAGTGACGGAACCGTAACTGTGACAATCGCCGCACACGGATTGGCTGTCGGCGCGGTTGTCTACATTAAGGCAGACGATCTAGTAGATGGTGGTGCCAGCAGCGATGACGTTGCGGCCGGCTACTACCGAGTGACCGCTGTGCCTGGCGTGAACCAGTTCTCCTTTGAGGATGGCTTGCCAGACGTAGCTGATGCGGATGGTGACATCACAGGTGGAACCGTTGCTGCAGATGTTCAGGTGCAGAGCTACACCCAGGATGCGGATGGAAACATCGTTATTGACACTGGTGTTGCAAACGCCGGAGCAGACGAGGTTCTCGTTCTGTCTGTCAACGATTCTGCAACTACAACTGCCACTGTCGTGGCATGGGTGGACGACAACAACGATGGAGACATCGACGCTACTGAGCACACCTCCCCGACTGAGACGGTCTACTTCCACGGTGTAGCAGACCTGACTCCATCTGTCACCTGGACTGCGGCTTTCGCCGTAGCCAACCCTAGCGTTGACGTCACTTTCGCCGAAGACATCAACTGGGACCAGGTCGCGGCTTCTGAAGTTACGGGAACCTTCTCTAACTTTGGTGCTCAGGCTCTAGATGCCGATGTGAACCACACTGAGGATGCGGGTGTTCTCACAATCGCCGACACCTCAAATAATGCACTCGACGCAGGTTACCTGAGCGTTCTCCTAGAGAACGCTGACGGAGATGACATCGGAACTTTCCGAGTCAACATTGTTGACCAGGACGTTCAGCAGCTGGTCGCTTCTGTCACCGAAAGTAGTGACCTGGCATTCACACAGGCAACTGACGCTGACGCTGACGACAACCTGCAGGATGACAACGGCTCTCAGGCCGCTGGAACTGTTCGCCAGGACAAGGACGTTACCGTAACTGTAACCGTTACCGACTCTGACGGGGATGCTGTAGCTGGAGTCAACGTTACCGTTGACACCAAGGCAGATTCCGCTGTTGGGGCAAAAGACGAGTACAAGGTTGGCTCCGAGCTAGTTGACGCTAACGGTGACATCGACGCCTTTGTGCTAACAACTGATGCGAATGGTCAGATCACTATCCCCGTTACTTCTGAGGCAGCTGGTGCCGATGGTGACGTGATTGTTCTTACCTATGTCGCAGAAGGAGTTGACGAAGGTTACTGGGAAGACCAGGACGCTGATGGCGTCGAGGATGCTGGAGAGTATGCTCTGGCTGAAATCTGGCTAACCTGGAAGACTGCCGTTTACACAACTTCGATTGTTAATTCAATCCAGGCTGATGCTGCCACCGCAGGTTTGGGTGCTAACGCAACCACTGCTGCTGAGGTATCGTCACTCTCCATCCAGACCTGGACTGTAGACCAGTGGAACGTTCCCTCATCTGACACCTACCGAATCAAGAACTCGATGTCTCAGGATGGCGAGACCAAGGTTCAGTATGTGACTGTTAACTCATCTGGTTTTGCAACAGTTACCGTTGCAGATAACGCAGATGCAGATGGCGGCGACGTAACAGCAACTGTCACGCGTGAGAAGTATGACGCAGACAACGACACCTGGGGCAACTCGGTAGCTGTAGACACGGTATACATCGATCCAGATGCCGAGTCCTACACAGCAGAGGTTACCCTGGCTGTAGGAGCCGCTGCGGCAGTTTCAACAACCGCTCTAGTTGCAGCAAACACTGACCTTGGAGATGCAACGCCTACCGTTGGAGCCGCGATTGCAGTTTCAGGAACCGCAGATGACAAGTTCACCGGCGCCGAGATCGAAGGACGTCAGGTTACAATCTCTGGCTCTTCCGACCTTCTGTTTGTTGCTGATGGACACTATGCATTTGGTTCCTTGACCGCATGGTCAGCCGGTGACGACGGTGCATTTGCCTTCAACGTGTACTCCAACGTTCCTGGCAAGTACAACGTAACCGTGACTACTGAGAATGGTTCAGCCACCAAGGAAATCGAGTTCTCGAAGGCAGTAAAGACTGCTGGAACCTCGATGACCTTTACCGTCGCTAACGCAGTACCAGGAAAGACTATGTCTGTAACTGGAAAGCTCGTTGACGCCTTCGGCAACCCAGTTGACACAACTGGAAACGCTCAGCTAAAGATCACCTACGATGCTCCTGGCTTCGTTGTTGGTGACCTTCCAACTGAGACAGGTGCTGATGGAACCTTCAAGTTCATGGTTCTTCTTGGTTCAAACGACACCATTTCCGGCACCATCACGGTCGCATATGACCAGGATGACAACGCCGCATTTGATGACGACAATGACCTGGAGTTTACTCACGACCTAGCGCCAGCCGCTCCTGCAGCTGACACCAAGGTCAACGCTGGTTCCTTCAAGGGCTATGTAGCCATCTACGCAAAGGGTCACGAGGGCAAGCGCCTAAGTGCCAAGGTTGGAAAAGACTGGGTAGTAGTACCTGCTCTAGCATCCAACTTCGTTCGCGTAGTTGAGTACACCGGCGCTGGTTACACCATCTCGGTTCGTATTTACATCGACCGCGTACTGGTAGACACCATCGTCGTTACCACGAAGTAACTAACTAAGTACTAACCACTAACCCCCCTAGGGCAACCTAGGGGGGTTAGTCATTTCCGTTACAAACCTCAAGGATTCGAATACACCCAAAATTTGGGCTGCCCGATTCAGAAGCTTTACTTGCAGCCTGACTCTGGCTTAGTTCCCTCGCTTCTTGATGTCTCTGATCAGCCACCAAATGATTGAGGTGAGGAAAAGGAGGAATGCCCCTGGAAGACTTAGGAAAAGCAACCAGAGCCAGGCACCTCCACCGGTCCCCTCATTCCACATATCGCCCTCTGTAAACAACGAAGTAATGAATGCGAGAGCAAAGGGGAGGACCAAGAGCGCTAGGGCTACAAAACTGAGGTACCTAGGTCGAAATCTGCTCACTCAAGCGCTCCTAATGCCAGTTTCATAGGACCCTATATGTCCATCGCTGTTCATTGATGCTCCAATGATTCCCTTTGGGGCTGCTGGGTGGCTACTGACCACCTCCGCCGCCACCTCCGCCCCCGCCACCGGCTCCGCCCCCGCCACCAGATCCTCCGGAGCCACTAGCAGAGCCCATTGAGCCAGATACAGAGCTGTCAAATGCGCTAAAACTCTTCGCAAATGTTCCGTGCGATGTGGACTCAATGATTCCTGAACCACCAACAGCTGGGGCAATCACATCAAGTTCTTTTGCCCAATTTTTGGCAAGGCCAAGCAACACTGCCCAGGGCAGCAAGCGTTCATGAAGTACGACATAACGGTCATCTCCTCGCCGGATTGCTCCCTCAGGAGATTGCAGGAACGCGAGCCTTTCTTCCTCAGCAAGCTTCATGTACACCTTTAGTCCAGACAGCTTTTTCAGGTTTTCGGCACCAGCTACGTTCAGCGGTTTTTTCGAGACTAGGGCGCCAACAACAGCGGAAAGGATGACTGCAGGGAAAGTTAGCACGAACCCCGTAGGGTCCTCTGGTTGGTACAAAGCCACACCAAGGAATCCAATTCCGAATAGCAGCAGAGATACAGCAACAGCAGGCAGTATCCGAAAGAGCCGAGATTTGTTGGGAATCTCGAGCAAGTACAAGTCTTTGAATTTAGCGCCTGAGCTCTTAGTGAATTCGCTGTAGTTCGAGCCAAGGTCTGAGGGCTTGGAGGGCAGCTTTGCAAGCTCTCCAACCTTGGGGATGAATTGCTCACCGCCGAGGATTGCTGCAAGAAACTCTTCATCTTCCGCTGAGAGATCTGAGTCTTGAAGCTTTAGAGCCCACTTACCTTTTTCGAATTCAATTAGTCGAACTTTCTTCTCTACGGCTAGCTGCAAGAGCTTGCTCGTCATCAAAGCCCCAGGCTTCTTGAGCAGCAAGGCTGCCATATCTAGATCGAGAGCCTTTGGAGGCAAATACTCTGGGCTGCGCTGACGAATTTCACCCCCATGCCTCAAACGTTTTACTCGGAAAAATATGGCTCTCGGAAGAATGACAAAGACCAGTAGTACGAAGAGAACCCACGAGGGAATGGAAATCCAGGGGGCAACTTCAAACTGCTCATCCAAGACCACCGAGTTAGTTCTGAAACCCAGCGCAACCGTAAGGGTCTCGCCTGGTCCCAGGTCTTCTGTCTTTGCACTAATGACGTATCCGGCCTCAGACTCCTCAATGGTGATATTGCATTTCTGATCAGATCCGTATTCACCGAAGTAGCAATGCATTCGCTCCGGCAGAAGGTCTCTGGCAAGGCTCCCATCGACTCCAATGCTCACGCCCACCGATTGGAATTTTTGCAGCCACCCGGTGCCATTTACATCCCAATAAAACTCCCAGATGCCATCCTCACCAAATTGACGAAGAACGTTGGACTGTGAGTACTCGAGAACGAAACTCTGCCGACCACGCAAAAATGACCCTTGCGGAACGGCAGTGTCAACAACAACGAAGTCCCCTTCCAAATAGGTCTCAAGTGGCCGGGGTGAGCCTTTTTCGTCAGTTAATGACACAACCTCTGTATTCAGAGGAGAACCCTCATACCAGTCGGGTATGTAACGGAAAAGACCCCTGTTTTGGTCGCGTTCCGGAAACAGGGCGACCAACGTCTCCTTGACTTTTAGGACACTGCGGCCGCCTTCTTCAATGCTTAGTTGGTATTTGGCATCAAAGCTTTCGAACTCGAAGTCATTTACATCACCTGAGGTTACAGATGGCTCTTCCGCGCTTCCTTGGGAAGAAAGAAGGCTCAGTTGTGGAATTGGACCAAAGACTAAAGCCAGTCCTAGCAATATCCCAATAATCCGAACGCTTCGCTTCGACAGCAGCCCTCTTACGGAAGCTTGAAGATTCGCAATCCTGCTCTCCATCTCTTCAGACTATGACAAAAATCATTGGGCGATAAAGCGGCTGACTGGTTGATCATTCAGTATCCATTTGGTTAGCTTCAAGAATTCAGACACGTTTCGATGTCAGCCAGAATGTCAGCCAGAATGTCAGCCAAAACCCTGAAATTGTCTGAAATTAGCCGATATATCCCTTCCTTGACCAGCTTGTCTACTTCCGCGTAATCTAGGGTCAAAACCGCATACAAAGCCGGGTAGAGTTACCGCTGAGAGGGCCCTACAGAATCGACACGAAAGCAAAGATGTATGGAAGCGACAGTCGGGTTCTCGTCGACTCAATTTGACCAGACCGTGCCACCATCTTGCAAAACGACTGGTCTTGTGACTTGCAGCTCCAGCCTGAAGACATCGTTTAGTCTGACGGTTGGCGAATCGAAGTGCTCGAAAGCGGCGACTTTGGAGAGGTAGTTAGGGTCCAGAAAGGCTAAGAAGCCAGAATCTCTTAGGCAGACTCTCTAGGGCTAACCGAGAAATTAGATGAGATCAGGTTGCCCTGCGAATCAATGACAAGCCTCAGTCTTGCTGCTGCGTCATAGATAGGCGTCTTGTCCACAACGATGTAGCCGAAGTTACCGGTGATGTCTCCCAATAGAAGATCAGTAGCTACGTAGGTGAGAACTGTGTTGCCGTTTAGCTCAGTTGTCTTCTCTGAGAGCCATCTCTCAGGGGCGACTGCAAATTCGATGCCGTCAACCTCTAGCAAGAAAGAAACGTGCTGGATGCCCTGCTCGGTGCTGGAGTCATAGGCGACGCTTGCCGTAAGTCCTGTGCCATTCGTAAGAGTGGCGGTTCCGGCATTTACCGCTAGCTGACGAGTTGTGTCACCAGCTGTGATCTCAGCTAGGGCTTCTCTGGTTAGAAACTCAGCAACAAAGCCCTCTAGAACCTCGCGCTCTGGGTCAACCTCAACTGCTGCTAGCTGGGCAGCAGGGACAACGGCTGGCTGGGTTTGTGGAACTTCGACACTTACCGTCTCCGTCTCTACAGCCTCTGGCTCGCTTGGAGTCTCGGTAACCACAGTCTCATTCTCGGCGGGGACGGTCTCTGCGACCGGCTCAGGCTCTTCAGCAGGCTCTGCTGCTGCCTCAGCCTCCTCGGTTGGGGCTGAAGTTGGACCAGATATGACCTGCTCCTGGACTGGAGCAGAGAGGTTTGGCAGCACGCCGATTGATACGGCAAGTACGAGTAGGAAGGCTCCTGCTGCTGAGATGTATTTACCACTCTCCGCTGCGGCCTTTCTAGCTGCAATGGAGAGAATCTCGGAAATGCTCTTGCCCTTGGTCTCTGCTTCTCCAACTAGTGCCTTACGGAAGGCAGATCTTGCCCTGAAGAGTAGCTGCCTGAAGGCGTTTTCGCTTAGGCCCATCTGGGCTGCAACAACCTCGGCACTCTTCTCCTCATAAAGAGTCGCGATGATGGCTTCACGGTGACGAGGCTGGATCTTGGAAAGAGCGAGAGCGACAATGCCGGCATCTTCGGCTCGCTCTAAATCCTGGCTTAGTTCTGGGTCATTTGATGCAAGGTCGGGGCTCTCCTCAATGGGAGCCAGGGTGACCTTGCTGTTAGCCCTGATGACGTCAAGGGCTAGGAGTCTTGTCTTCCACTTCAGGAACCTCAGCACTCCAAGCTCACTGTCTAGCTCAGGGAGAGTGGTCATGAGGTAGAGGAAGGCCTCCTGGACTACCTCTTCAACCTGGGAGGGGTTCTTTAGAAACTTTTTAGCGTGACGCTCTAGGTGGGGACGGAAACGAACATAGATGCTTGCAAAGTCAGCAGCAGTCCAGTCTCTTAGGACGGCAGGAGTTAGCGAGTCTGCCAGGTGAATGCGAAATTCGGGCAGGCCAAGCTCATCGTCAGACTCGTCTTCAAGGTTGAAGACATCCTGATCGCGCGCGTCGTCTCCGATGTTGTTTGCCATCACTATCAATATACGCAGGCTGTCAAGAGAAATTACGGTCTGGGGCCTAGAAAACAAGCCATCTCTTGTCCTCGGCAATAGGCTCGTTGGGTGGAGTACGAGACCCTGATGGCTGCCGCAATTGCCGAGGCGAAGCTCGCCCAGGTCGATGTGCCGGTCGGGGCAGTGTTAGTTAGCGGCTATGGCGAGGTGGTGGCCTCGGCTCACAACCAAAAGGAGCTCACTGGAGATCCAAGTGGTCACGCAGAGATTTTGGCACTGCGTAAGGCGGCTGAGGCTAAGGGAAATTGGCGTCTTGAAGACCTAACAATGGTGGTAACTCTCGAGCCTTGCGTGATGTGTGCCGGGGCTATTGTTGCCGCAAGGCTCAAAGAAGTTGTTTTTGGTGCCTTTGACGAAAAGGTTGGAGCTGCGGGCTCCGCGTATGACATTGTTCGAGATTCTCGTTTAGGCGGCAATGGGGGGGTAGTCGGAGGGGTCCTAGAGACTGAGTGCCAGGAGCTGTTGAAAGATTTCTTCCAGTCCCGCAGGGGATGAGCACGTTTTCTAGAGAAGGCTTATTTTGCTAGGCTCTTCCGCGGTGACGTGTCCGAGCGGCCGAAGGTGCAACTCTCGAAAAGTTGTGTGGGTGAAAGTCCACCGTGGGTTCAAATCCCACCGTCACCGCCAGTTTTTATCGCAAATTGCAAATTAGGTCAGGCTGGTATTCATTGAGTGAATTAGAACCACAGGACCTTCTTAGAAACCTCCGGACAAGACTCTCTGAGGTTGCGAGCGTGCTCGCTCCTAAGCGCCTCGAGAGTGAGATTTCTGAGCTTGAGCAGGAGGCTGCTGAGCCAGGGCTTTGGGACGATCAGGCAAGAGCTCAGCAGGTGACCTCTGCCCTCTCTCACAAGAAGCTAACCCTTTCAAGACTTGCTGAGCTGAACTCTGGCCTTGATGATGCAGAGGTTCTTCTCGAGCTTGCGGGCTCCGAGGAAGATGCGGCCGTTGCCAGCGAAGCAGAGGCAGAGCTTTCTAGGTTTGAGGTACTGCTTGCTGATCTTGAAACCGAGACGATGTTGAGCGGTGAGTATGACTCACGCTCTGCAGTGATGAACATTAGAAGTGGTGCTGGGGGAGATGACGCCACAGACTTTGCCGAGATGCTGATGCGGATGTATTTGCGCTACTCAGAGTCCGAGGCGATGAAGGCTGATGTGCTGGACGTTTCCTATGCCGAGGGTGCTGGTATTAAGTCCTGCTCAATCAAGTTTGAGGCACCCTATGCCTATGGCAAGCTCTCGGTTGAGTCTGGTACTCACCGCCTGGTTCGCATGAGTCCCTTTAATGCCGCTGGTAAGAGGCAGACCTCATTTGCTGCGGTTGAGGTGGTCCCACTTATTGAGCGCGATAACGAGGTCGAGATTGCGGACAGCGAAATCAGGGTCGATGTCTTTAGGTCCTCCGGACCCGGGGGACAGTCGGTGAATACCACCGACTCTGCGGTCAGAATCACCCACATCCCAACGGGCATTGTGGTCTCCTGCCAAAACGAGAAGTCTCAGCTGCAGAACAAGATCGAGGCCATGAGGGTTTTGCAGTCAAGGCTGCTTGATCTTAAGCTCAAAGAGGACGAGGCAAAGAAGAAGCAGCTTGCAGGAGACGTGAAAGCTAGCTGGGGTGAGCAGATGCGCTCCTATGTTCTTGCTCCCTATCAAATGGTGAAAGATCTAAGAACAGAGCACGAAGAAAACAACCCTGACGATGTGTTCAATGGGAAACTAGCCGGCTTTGTTACCGCTGGTATTAGGTGGCGGGCACAGCAAAACAGCTAACACCCGCATCGCTAGTGGGGCTCTTGGAACCTTTCAACCTAGGCTTGGCACAGCATGATTCGTCTCGAGAATGTATCTAAGACCTACCGCGGTGCAAGCGGATCCGCGGCTAGCGATGTGCAGCTCCAGATCGACCGTGGAGAGTTTGTCTTTCTCGTAGGTTCCTCCGGTTCTGGAAAGTCGACTCTATTGCGACTTCTGCTCAGGGAAGAGAAACCCGATGCGGGAGAAATATTCGTCCTGGGTGAAAATCTCGCCTCTTTACGACCTGCCAAGGTCGCCAGTTACCGACGAAAACTAGGTGTGGTTTTTCAAGACTTTAGGCTCCTCCCAAATAAGACTGTCTACCAAAACATTGCCTTTGCACTCCAGGTAATCGGTAAGTCCAGGGCATTTATTGAGACGTCCGTTCCCGATGTCCTTAGGCTCGTTGGCCTTGAGGAGAAATCCTCCAACTATCCGTCCGCTCTTTCAGGTGGTGAGCAGCAGCGAGTAGCCATCGCTAGGGCCTTGGTGAATCGGCCGGAGCTATTACTGGCCGATGAGCCAACTGGAAACCTTGACCCGGGTAACAGCAGAGAGATCATGGGCCTTTTGGAGCGCATCAATCTCTCGGGGACAACCATTGTTATGGCAACCCACGATCGAAGCATTGTCGACCAGATGCAGAAGCGAGTCGTTGAGGTCAGCGAGGGGAAAGTTGTGCGGGATGCCCAGACCGCGGGTTATCGAGAGGTGCCCTCGGGTGCAATCGATGAGGTGGACAAGCGGTGAGCCCCTCGTTTGTTCTTAGAGAGCTCTGGGAGGGAGTCCGCGGCAACCTCTCCATGGTGCTCTCAATTGTCCTGGTCAGCTTTGTCTCGCTGAGCTTTGTTGCGGTTGCTGCGCTTTTGCAGGTGCAGATCTCAAACCTTCAAAGCTATTGGTATGACAAGGCGCAGATTGCCATCTATCTCTGCAACGACTTTGAGTCTGAACTAATTTGTGAGGCGGGGGCCATAACTCAGTCACAGCAAATTGCTGTTGCAGCCCAGTTGAAGTCAAGTGCTTTGGCTCCATACATCGATACCTACTACTTCGAGAATCAAGAGCAAGCTTTCCAAAGACTTCTAGAAGAGGGCTCAGAGATTAGCGCGGCGCAATATTTGAATCCCGAGCAGCTAAATGCCACCTATTGGGTTTCACTAGCCGACCCTGAGAGCGCCGAGCTGGTGGTCGAAGCCTTTGAGGCACAACCGGGAGTTGCTTCGGTAGCCGATCAGCGCGCCTACTTTGACCCCATAATTGGCTTGCTCAATGGCGCCACGTTGGCAGCTGGTTCGATCGCCGTAGTGATGCTATTCAGCGCTGCATTGTTGACAACAACTACCATCCGGCTCAGTGCGTTTGCTCGTCGCAAGGAAATTGCCATCATGCGGCTTGTTGGCGCATCGAGAGCCTCCATTCAGCTGCCATTTATTCTCGAGGGTCTTTTGGCCTCGCTGGTAGGCGGTGCCTTGGCAATTGGGCTCAACGTTTTTTTGGTAGAGAATTACTTGACTGATTCGCTTGCTCTGGAGCTAGCCTTCGCGAATTTCGTGACCACCGCTGATGTCTTCCAGGTTGCTCCTTATGTTCTTGGCCTCGGTGCTATTCTCGCTGTCCTAGCCTCGGGTATTTCTACCTTCAGGCACCTAAGGACCTAGGAGACTCCCATGCCACGCGAGCGTGGTCAGAAGCTCATTGCCAATAACAAGCGAGCTCGCTACGACTACTTCATAGACGATGTCTATGAGGCTGGCATTGTGCTATCCGGAACAGAGGTTAAGGCCCTTCGCCAGGGTAAGGCGTCAATAAACGATGCCTATGCCACGGTCGACGCCGGAGAGCTTTGGTTAGAAAACGCCTACATCCCTGAGTTCACCCAGGGTTCCTGGACGAACCATGCACCCAGAAGAAGGCGCAAACTCCTACTTGCCAAGAAAGAGATTGCCAGGCTGGCGGGGAAGACCAAGGAGGTTGGCTTTACCTTGGTTCCAATAAGCCTCTACTTCAAGGACGGCTATGCGAAGATCGAGATTGGTATGGCGCGGGGTAAGAAGGATTATGACAAGCGTGAGACGCTCAAGGAAAAAGACGCCAAGCGTGAAATAAATAAGGCCATCCGAGAGCAAAAAACCAGAGAAAACTAATTTGGTCACAAATTAGTAAAGAACCTGCGGAATTTTAAGTTGCGTAGCATAATTCTCCCCCTCTAGGATAGAGGTTTGCTTCCCTAACCCTGCCCGGCGATAAATAGCGGTTGTCTGGCGCGATGCAAATTGTGGCTCGTCACGGTTTAGGTATGCGAATTTCCGCCCAAACCTAACTAACTTCCCTAGGGGTATTCACTTTGGCTGCTGCGAAAAACGCTAAATCCACCAAATCCGCAAACACATCAAGAACCGCTCAGAGGCCTTCATTTGCCAAGCACTCTGACCCGGTAGAGATTCCAGACCTACTCTCGCTTCAGACCGAGAGCTTCGACTGGCTAGTTGGTGCTCCTGCCTGGCGCGCAATCGCCGGCAAGGCTGCCAAGACCGGTCTAGACGAGGTCTTCGAGGAGATCAGCCCAATCGAGGACAGTAGCAATGCTGCTCAGGACGCGAAGATGGGCCTGTCTTTCTCTGACCCAGAACTATTCGACCCTCCCTACACTCCTGACGAGTGCAAGGAGAAGGGCAAGAGCTACACCCAGCCTCTTTACATCAAGGCTGAGTTCACCAACTACCTAACCGGTGAGATCAAGAGCCAGACGGTATTCATGGGTGATTTCCCGGTTATGACCGGCAAGGGAACCTTCATTATTAACGGCACTGAGCGCGTGGTTGTCTCTCAGCTTGTTCGCTCCCCAGGTGTCTACTTCTCAGTTTCCACCAACACCACCGGAAACCTCGATGTTCGCAACAACAAGGCTCAGATCATTCCAAGCCGCGGAAGCTACCT
>Ga0255773_10004335_pt1 | contig 12058 bp, 6 predicted proteins | sample 011ome_17_FD_179971 | JGI IMG/M metagenome (GOLD analysis project Ga0255773, IMG submission 179971) | Coastal salt marsh microbial communities from the Groves Creek Marsh, Skidaway Island, Georgia - 011502XT metaG (version 2) | ecosystem: Environmental > Aquatic > Marine > Intertidal zone > Salt...
TTTTTAAATATTTTTGAGCTATCTAGAGCTTTAATATTATTGAACTTCTCTTCATTTTGATTAAATATAATCAGACAAAATTTATAACCTATGAATTGATCAAAAGACATATTATTTACTTTAATATTAAGATTTGGTTGGGGTATAACAATTCCGTTTATTTTGTTTGGGTATAGAGATCTGTCTACTAGACCTTTATTAATTTGCCAGGGATGATAAAAATCAAAAAAACTTAGTAACTTTGGAAAAATTCTAGCTATGGTTAATAAGGTATCTCTAACAAATGCAATGTATTTATTCTGAGTACCAATAATTCCTCCATGCTTGATAGCAGTCTCTGTAACTGATTTAACTATAGATATTCGTTCAGTAGAATATGTATCAAGTATCTTCTTATGAAAATTTCCTCTCATTACTCCATCCAATTTCCAATGAAGGTTATAAACATCTTTTATTCCTTGACATAAGCCTTGACCAAGAAAAGGTGGCATTTGATGTGCAGAATCCCCAACTAAAAAACAATTATTTAATTTAAAGGTGTCTGCAACAACTCCATGAAAAGTATATTTGCTAGCTCTTAATATCCTACCTGTATTAATATCAATATCAGGATTCAGTCGCCACGCGTGTTTTTTCATCATAGATCGAATTGAACTATGCTTTTCTATGTGATTGACATCATCTTCTTTATTAAATTTAAATTCCCATCTGATATGTTGCCCAGCAATATGGGCAACAGTTATAGGTCTTTGATAGTCACATATGTGCATAGGGTCTGCTAATATTGGATATTTTTTATCTATTTCATAGTCAACAACAATCCAGTCTTGATCACACTTATAATCATAGGATTTTATATCAAGATTTTGTCTTACAAAACTATTTGCTCCATCACATGCCAATACATAATTTGATGAAATATTTTCACTCTTACCAGTATCATGATTAATCAAAGTTAAATGGTTAATGTCAGGACTAGGTTTTAGTTTTGTAACAGAAGCACCAAGATGTAAATTTATGTTTGTGTACTGGGAGTTTCTTGATCTTAAGATTTTTTCGAGTTTAGGTTGACTGAAGCCAACAGTTTCATAGTAACCATTAGGTTGTGGGTTATCTGAAAAATCGACGTAAACAATTTCTTTACCGTATTTATTAATGAATCTAAGTCCATCAATTGGTGTTCTTTCAACATCACTTATAAGTGACATAGATTGAAAAATCCTTTGAGTTTGACCGTCAAGTGCTACAGCTCTTGGCACATCCCAAATTTCTTTATTTGGTTCTATTACAACGATATTATAACCACTCGCACCAAATATATTAGCTGCAACTGCGCCAACAGGACCATAACCAATTATTGCTATATCGAAATGCATTTAATATAAATAAATTTTATTGATTAAGTTTAGTCAAGTGGTTAGGATAGTCAATATAAATACAACAACAATCTTAAATAGTCAGGAATTTATTATGTATCAAATAACAAATTATGTGAACGGAGTTGAATGTAATGAGTCTAATGAGTCAAGAAAAATTATAAATCCTTCATATGGTACTTGCATAGGCGAGGTTCTTTATGCAACTAAAGACACAACTAATAATGCTGTTAATGCAGCAGCCAAAACTTATGTGACTTGGTCTAAAACTGGTTTAAGTTATAGAGCTGAATTGATATTGAAACTACGACAAGGGATTATCAATAAATCAGAAGAGATTATAAATATTTGTATAACAGAGGCAGGTAAAACAAGGCCTGATGCAGAGGCTGAATTAGATAGGGCAATTCAAGCTCTTACGCACATTGCTGGTGTGCAACATTTCTATCCATCTATTATGAGTCCTAATGTTGCAGGCGGCATAGATATTAAAGATGTAAGATACCCAATTGGTGTAGTTGTTGGTTGTGGACCATTTAACTTTCCAATACTAATCCCAATTCTTCATGCATCTATGGCTATAGTTACGGGTAATACCTTTATAGCCAAACCTAGTGAAAAGGTCCCATCAATATCAAGACTATATGCTGATATATTTAAAGAATCAGGCTTTCCAGATGGCTGTTATAACGTTCTAAATGGTGAGAAAGAGATTGTTGAGCAATTGGTTTCTCATGAAAAAGTAGCTGGCCTTGCATTTATAGGGAGCACACCTGTTGCAAAAAGTTTAAAAATTTTAGGTGTGCAGAATAATACTAAGGTTCAAGCACTTGGTGGTGGTAAAAACCATATGATTGTTCTTCCTGATGCTGATTTGGATATGGCTGCAGATGCAGCTGTTTCTGCAAGTTTTGGAGCTGCTGGACAAAGATGTATGGCTGTTTCAGTTGTTGTTGCTGTTGGTGATATTGCTGATGATTTGGTAAATAAAATAAAAAAAAGAATGCCCAGTCTTGTTATGGGTAAAACGGATAACCCGGATACTCAACTTGGCCCAGTTATTTCTCAAGAAAATAAAGAGCGTATTTATTCATTTATAGAATCGGCAAAAACTGAAGGGGCAACTTTGACTGTTGATGGCAGACCTTTATCTGACAAAGAAGAGGGTTCATTTGTTGGTGCTACTTTAATTGATCATGTGACACCTGGTATGTCTGTTTATGAAAATGAGATATTTGGACCTGTATTATGTTTTGTTAGGGCTGGTTCATACGAGGAGGCTATGGACATAACAGATGGTCACAAACTTGGTAATGGTGCTGCTCTATTTACACGCGATGGTGGAGTTGCACAAAAATGGGCAAATGAAGTTCAAGCAGGATCAGTTGGTATCAATGTACCAATACCTCTTCCGACATACTCTCATAGTTTTGGTGGTTGGAAAGACAGTGGTTTTTCAGAAACTAAAGCATTTGGAAGCTCATCAATAGATTTTTATACAAAAACAAAATCTGTAGCAACAAGATGGCCAGATCCAAAAGATAGTACAATTGACCTTGGTTTCCCCAAGAATAGTAAATAATATTAAATAATTAATATTTAAATTATTTACTCCTTTATTGAATCTTTTAATACTAGTTCAATATAATTAAATTCTTATTGTAGGAGTTAAAAAAATGACTAATGTATCTGTATATATGGTTGTTAATCTTAAAATTAATGATCCTGATAAATATAATATATATGAAAAAGGTTTTTTTCCATTTTTAAAAAAACATAATGGAACTTTTATTACATTTGATGATTCGCCAGAATGCCTTGAAGGTGTTAAACCAGTTCAGTTTGACAGAGTCATAATCTTTTCTTTTCCGTCTGAACAAGATGCTCATAATTGGTGGAATGATGATGGTTATCAAGAATTATCTAAACATAGACGTGCTGCAACAGAGATTACACTTCAAAAAGTAAAAGGAATACTTCCGAGAACATAATATTATTAAACATAATATATATTATGCGAAGTTATATATTGTATTGATAATCTATAATATGCCTTCCCTATCTATTGTAGTTTGTTCATTACTAAAGCTTTTGGGACCTCGGTAAAAATCAGTAATAAAATGAATGTTTACTCATAAACAAAAAATATCTATATGTGATTAAATAAGCTTATGAAAATTAGAAATTTAATTATATTAATATCATTAGCCTCTTGTGTGGGAGATAGTATGGACAAACCAAATCCAAAAAAAATACCTTATGAGCTTAATCAGCATGGTGATATAAGAATAGATAATTATTATTGGATGAGAGATGACACAAGATCAGATAAAGAGGTAATAAATTATCTTAAATCAGAAAATGATTATGCAGAGAATTGGTTTTCTTCAATGCAAGATAATAAATCGAAAATTGTTGAGGACCTTATTAACCAACTTCCAGAAGAAGAAATCTCATACCCTATTCTAAATAATGACTACAAGTACTATCAGAAAACTACAAAAAATGATCAATTGCCTCGTTATTATAGAAAATCATCTGATGGTGAAGAAACGCTATATTTGGATCCCAATATCAAATTAAAAAACCAAGATTATTATAATATTGGATCTATTGAACCCTCCCCTAATAATAATTATATCGCTTACTTAGAAGATAATAATGGTAGGCGTGAATATGATGTAAAAATTATTAATGCTTCTAATTTAGATATTATTGATGATGGGATTAAAGACTCAGCCAGTAATATTATTTGGTCAAGAGATAGTAAATTTGTAATCTATTTAAAAAAAGACCCATTAACATTGATAAATGACTCAGTTTATATTCATCGGATTGGATCATCTTCAGATGAAGATAAACTTTTATATAAAGAAATAGATCAAGAATACAATCTTGGTCTTTATACTTCTAAGTCTGAAAAATATGCTTATATAGAAATTGATTCAACTAATCAAAATGAATTTCGTTTAATTGACCTTCACAACCCTCTTCTTGATCCAAAATTATTTATAAAAAGATCAGATGATCACTTGTACTATATTGAACATATAGAAGATGAAGAATTTTTTATTCGTTCAAACCTCAATTCACCAAATTTTAAGATTTTAAAAACTAATTCATATAGTAATATTGATGTAGAGAATTTAGAAGTCATTGTCCCTCATGATGAATCAATTTTTATTAATGATATTTTTGCTGTAGCGAATAAATTAATTCTTGAAGTCAGAGAAAATGGATTACCTGAAATTAAAATTTTTGATCTCAATTCGAAAAAAATAGAAAAATTAAAACATAAAGATAATGCTTATAGCGTATCTTTGAACTCAAGGAATAAAAAAAATATTAATGGATTCTATTTTAATTATTCAAGTCTAACCTCTCCAAGTTCTCTAAATTTTTATGATCTTTCTTCAAATGACTCCAATATAGTATGGCAAAAGGAGATAAATAATTTTAATAAAAATGATTATGTTGACGATAGATTTTTTTATCAAGCAAGAGATGGTGTAAAAGTTCCTGTAACATTAATTTATAGAAAAGATACTGATATATCTAAAGCTCCCATTCTATTTTATGGATATGGCTCTTATGGTATTAACAGAGAAGCAAACTTTAACTCATCGATAATACCACTTTTAAATAGAGGATTTATATATGTGATTTTAAATATTCGAGGTGGTGGAGAAATGGGCAAGCATTGGTATGAAGATGGCAGAATGTTTAAAAAGATGAATACCTTTTACGATTTTAATGATGGTGTTCGTTTTATATTAAATAATGGTATTGGAGATAAAGATAATGTTTTTGCAAGAGGTGGAAGCGCTGGTGGATTGCTTATGGGTGCAATAATAAATTTAGAACCAAATTTATATAAAGGAATATTATCAGGGGTTCCCTTTGTTGATGTTTTAACAACAATGTCTGATCCAACAATTCCACTTACAACCTTTGAGTATGATGAGTGGGGCAATCCCGCTAATGAAGATGAATATTTTTATATGAAACAGTATTCACCTTATGACAATATAATAAAAACTGAATATCCAGCTGTTTTTATAACATCAAGTCTTTACGATTCACAAGTTCAGTATTTTGAACCTGCTAAATACACAGCCAAGTTAAGAGAATATAATCAGTCAGAGAATCCAATTTTATTAAAAATGAATCTTATTGGTGGTCATGGTGGTCTTAGCGGGAAAATTAATCAATTTAACGAAATTGCTGAAGAGTACAATTTTATTATAAATCTAGTTAATTAAAGTATTACTCAAATAATGATACTTTTCTTCATCTAGACTAAAATCTTATTATGAACAAAAAAATTTTAATAATATTACCGCTCATTTTTTCTTCATTCATATTTGCAGAAAATTTGAAATCACCCACCAGTTATTCAAAAAATTTATATGAGGAAATTATATTATCAGGCAATTATGATAAAAAAATTGATCATCCTGATAAATTTCTTGATTTTAATTATGGAGATAGAGTTGCATCACCAAGTCAAATTCATGATGCTATTAATACATATAAAAATCAATCTGATAAATTAAAGGTTGTCACATATGGATATTCTCATGAGGGCCGCCCTCTTCATGCTTTATTTATCTCATCTCCAGAAAATTTAAATAATTTAGAAGATTTTGAAGATAAGTTGTCTAGGCTTTCTGATCCTAGGGTTACAAATAATAGACAAGCAAAAGAAATTATTGAATCTCTTCCAGCAATAGCATGGATGTCATATTCAATTCATGGCAATGAAACATCTGGTTCTGATGCTGCTCTAGGATTGATTTATCATTTGATAGCAGATAATAGTCCAAAAACATTAAACATGTTAAAAAATATGGTGATTATCATTGACCCAATAATGAACCCTGATGGTCGTGCAAGATTCGTTAAATCTCTTGAGCAATATAGAGGCACTGCTCCAAATTATGACGACCAATCTTTAATTCATACAGGTGACTGGCCATATGGTAGAACTAATCACTATTATTTTGATCTAAATAGAGATTGGTTTTATTTAACTCAACCTGAAACACAAGGAAGAGTTTCACTCATAAATAAATGGAGACCTCAAATTTTAGTTGATGCTCATGAAATGGGTGCCCAAGATACATTCATGACTGGTCCTGCGCGTGAACCAATAAATAAAAATATGGATAAAGATCTTTTAAAATGGGGAAATGTTTTTGCTCAAGATCAGGGTTCAGAGTTTGATAAAAGAAATTGGCGTTTTTATACAGGAGAATGGCATGAAGATCTTTATCCAGGTTACTCTTTTTATGTAAATTTTAGAGGCACTTTAGGGATTCTATATGAACAATCTCGTATGGCTGAAGATGGTGTAAAGAGGCCTGAAGGTACTATTCAATCATACAAAGAATCTGTTCATCATCAATTTGTAAGTTCTTTAGTTAATTTAAATACACTTCTTAAGAATACTAAAGAAATGTACAAAGATTTTTGGAATGGTAGAAAATTAAATATTTCAAAAGATAGTAAGTGGGCTAATCAATCATTTGTGATATTGCCTACAAAAAACAAATCACGATTAAACACTCTTGCTAAAAAATTACAATCTCAAGATATTGAAATATATATTAACTCTGAAGAAATAGACGTAGTTAATGTTTTAAAACAAACTGGTGATGTTATAAATCAATTTACTATTCCTAAGGGAAGCACGATTATTCCTAATCGCCAACCTGAGGCTCCTTTAATTTCAGCAATATTAGAATTTGATGCAGAAATTGATGAAGATGTTCTTAAAAAGGAGAGAGAAGCAGCTTTAAGAGACGGCTCATCTATTATGTATGATACTACAGCTTTTAACTTTACTATGATGTATGGTTTGGAAGCAGTAACAGTACCTGAAAACCTAAAAGATAATCTTTCAATATGGGAGCCGGCCTCTGTAGAAATAGATGTTGATGAGAATGCTATTATGTGGATTGTTGATGGCACAGACGATCTATCAGTTACCTTTGCAGCAAGACTAATGGAGCAAGATGTTCAAGTAAGGATCGTTGATAAAGATATTATTCTTTCTGGTAAAAGCTTTTCTAGAGGAAGCCCTGTTGTAATAGCTATGGATAACCCTAAAAATTCTATGTTAGTACAACTAATTAAGAATACTGCTAAAAATTTGAATGTTTCAGTATCATCACTTTATACAGGTTTTGGTTCTGAAGAATTACCTGATTGGGGAGGCAGACATTTTAGATTGCTAAATAAACCTCAAATTGCAATATTAAGCCATGAAGGTTTTAGTTCATATGATGTAGGTGTTAGCTGGTGGTCGCTTGATCATCATTTAGGAATTAGACACAGCCAACTAAACACATCAATGATTGGCTATGCTGACTTAAGAAGATATAACACATTAATAATGCCAAGTGGTTACAGACCTCTCAATCAAAGTGAAATATCTGTCCTAAAAGATTGGATAAAACAAGGTGGAACATTGATTGCTAATAATGGTAGTACAAGAATGCTAGTATCAGACAATTCAATTACAAGTATTAAAGATGTTAGTGACTCATTCGAAAATAGTCATGATTATAATATAAAGTTACAAAGAGAGTTTTTATCAAATAACACAACCATAGATTTAGACTATGTGAATAATAATAAAATTACTTCAGATATTTCGTATCCATGGGAAGCAACTGATAATAGAATAGACTCTGATACATTACAAAAACGTGATAAATGGCAATCACTATTCATGCCATCAGGAGCTTTTGTTTCAGGAAGAGTTGATGATAAACATTGGCTTACATTTGGAACAATAGATACTTTACCCCTTCTCTATTCAAATTTTCCTGTATTAATGGCTGGCTCAGGTTCAAAAGCTGTAATAAGAGTTGGTGAATTAATTAATGATAATAATCAAGATATATATAAGACTATTAACTGGTCTGATATTCCTGCAGGTAATGATTTAAACATAAGAATGAGTGGTTTGGTATGGCCTGAAGCTTCTACAAGAATTGCAAATTCAGCTTATTTAACTCAAGAAAGATACGGTAAAGGTCAAATAATTTTATTCTCTGGGGAACCTAATTTTAGAGGCTCTAGTTTAGGAACAAATAGAGTATGGCTAAATGCAGTAGTCTATGGATCTGGTATGGGCACTTCAGCAAGAATAAATCCTTAGTAAAAGCTTGGATTAAAATTTACTAAATCCTAGCTTGCTAACTTATTTCCAATAGCGACTGGTCTTATGGGGGAAGCAGAGCTTCCCTCTGTCATCAATGGTAAGATAATTACGCATGAAAGTTCTACGTTATCTTTTGCCAAACCTTTAAGGTTAAAATTTTCAAGTGTATGAATACCAGCCTGCGTTAAAAAGTAATGATGTGCAGGATTAGCTATACCTTCAGGGTTTTGTGATCTTTCTGGACCATATTCATCTTCATTTGCAAATGTATCAACACCCCATGTATCAAGGCCAACTCCAACTACTTTCTTCTTAGAAAGATACTTGACTAAGTTATATGAAACACCAGGTGCTTTTGTATAATAAATACCTAATACATCTGGATCTTGATAATTATCACTCCAGCCAGTATTTATTAATACCACATCACCTGGAAGTATTCCTCTTTTATTTAATGATGATTTTTTGATAGTTTTTTCAATATGCTCTACTGTCACATACTCCCCTGCTTTCATTGCTCTGCCATTAAAAATATGTTTTCTAACATCTAAAAATACAGCAGTTGTTATTATTGGAGGTACGGTCTCTATACCAAGTTTTTTTAGTGGTGAGTCAGGTGATGGTTTAACCTCTTTGCCTTTAAAGTTACCAAAATACTTTAATGAGCTAAGGTCTGCTTCACCCTCTCCTGTCCAAACTTCATCTGTATAACCAAAATGTCCTAATGCATCCATTTGCGTACCTTGGTTACCATCATTAACATTTTCGTTTAACACATCCATAGTAAAGACTTGTTTAGAGCCTGCCCAAGCTATTTCTGGTAAAAATTTTGGTTTATATTCTCCAGCAAATGGTGATAGAGGCATTGTAGATGTTCTTTTGTATGACAATTCATAAGCTTTTGCTTTTGGATCCGCTAAAAAATTAGAGCATCTTAAATATGTCTCAGGCCCTAATAATTTAGTCATACCTCTTTCATCTACATGGTTGTTATTATCAGCTGCAGAGGTTTCTACTATTACCAAGAATAAAGCAATGAGTATTTTATAAATCATCTATTTTTAATCCTAAATACTCAGATCTTCGAGGTTATAGTCTTTTAGATCTTGACGTGCTTGATTATCCCAAACATAAGTCTTTTGTGAATCTATAAACGGCTTATATTCGTATGGGTTTTCATCTTTATATTTAGCTTTTCTAGCTTCAATAGCATAGCCAATAGTTTTAGACCTTCTATCAATTATCTCATCATCAAATACTTGAGCTTCGCTATGGACGCCTCCACCCTTTACTCCAAGAACAGATGAACGTTTATGAAAACCAAAATTAACAGTAACTCTTTTCTCAAAGCCACAATTTGGAAAAGATCCATGAAGTAATTGACGATTACATATAACTGCATCACCTGGATTACAGACTATAGGAACTGCACCTTCGAGTCTTTCACTTCCTGATTCAGCAACAAGTTTTTTAATGTCTATTTTTCCAACTTTATGCGTTCCTGGCATGACCCAGACTCCATTAACAGCAGTACTTCCATATGCTTGAACCATAAAATTAAAACCATGAATATCTTCATCAAAATCTTCACTATCCCAGTGAGTAACACCATCTTGATGCCAAGATACAGCTGCTCCAACACCAGGTTCTTTTATAAATAAAGCTTCATTAAAGGGTGCAAAATCCTCTCCATTAATAGCTTCAGCAACTTTTAAAAGCTCAGGATGCGCATAAGTTCTTAGACATGCATCAGAAAATTGAAGAGAACCCAAGAGAATAACAGGTACAGCTGGAGGAGAATCAGATTTAGCCTCTGGCTCAAATAATTTAATTTGATGTCTTCCATTAGCTAACTCAGTACCTCCAAGAGGATCGCCAAGTGGTTTTGACCATACTAAAGTTAAAGCTTTAGATTCTGCATTGAAAGCAGGATTTCCATTTTCATCTATATTTGATTCTGGACCTATTGGAAAATTAGTTCTTAGTTTTTCTAAATCTTCTTTAATATCTGCTAATTCATCAGGATTTATAACATTTTCAAAGATATAAAAACCATTTTCAGAGTAAGATTTGCGTATTTCAGGGCAAAGATTTCCATTTTCATCAAATTTAATTGGGCCTCTATTCCCTAACTCTAACGCTTTTCTCTCTCCATCTTTAAGATAAGACTCCATAGCGTCAGCATTCTCTCCATAATATGCTGCACAGGCTTTAATTGAACGTGATGCATCAATCATAATTGCTCCCTATTTTTTATAAAATAATAACTAAAAACCGAATATTTTTAAACATTTAACTCTATTAAAGATGGTCCTGGTTCATTAATAGATTTATTAAAGAAGTCAGTAAATTCTTTAACTGTTTTAGGGTTATATGCAGGCACTCCCATAGATTCAGATAATTTACACCAGTCTATAGGAGGATTGTCTAATGAAAACATGGAGGCTGCTCTATCCCCTGTTTCTATTGCTTGGACCCTATCAAGCTCAATTTTTAAAATTTCATATGAGCGATTAGAAAATATAATATTAGTAATATTTAAATTTTCTCTAGCTTGTGTCCAAAGGGCTTGAACTGTATACATTGCTCCTCCATCTCCATGAAGTGTAATAACAGGCCTATCTGGTTTTGCTAATGATGCTCCTACAGCCAATGGAAGTCCCTGTCCTATTGATCCACCACAAAGCGCTAACCAGTCATGCGGTTTAGCTTGAAGAGCAAATGGAGAAACTAAAAGACTAGATGTAGTTGCTTCATCTGAAATTATTGAATCCTCTGGCATCAAACCAGCAAGCAATGGACCTAGCGTAGTCGCATCTAAATCCCCACTGATTGGTACATCACCAATATATGATTGAATAAATTTTTCATCAATTTTAGTTGAGCCTGATAAATCTTTAAGCTCCTCAAGCGCAGCAATACCATCATCATCATTAGAACAAAGCTCAAATAATTCGGCAGAATCAGGAGAAAGAAAACTTTTTTTATCTGGATAAGCAAAAAATGAAACTGGAGGCCTAGATCCAATAAATACAATTGATTGAGTATCTGCTAGAAATAATTCAGCCATTTCAGCAAAATATGGAACTTGTTCAATAATAGGTAACCCAGCACCCCTTCTAATTTTAGGTATGAATGTATCAGTTACTAACCTACAATTAGTAACACTTGCTATATGAGAAGCCAATCTCAGACACTTTTCATCAAGAAACCTACCACCAATAAAAAGCATGGATTTTTCTTTTTTAAGTAAGTTATATGCCTTTGTAATATCATTATAATCTACTGATTTAGGGTTATTTATACTTGGTATAGGTTCAATATTTATGTCTATATCACTCCATGCATAATCTGCAGGAATAATCATTGTTGCTACCTTCCCGCTAGGACTATTAGCAGTTTGCCAAGCAGAATTAGCTAATTTAGATATATTGGTAGGATTATCTAATCTTCCAACCCAGTCAGAACTAGCATTTGATAAGCCATCTAAATCTGAAGTAAGAGGTGCGTC
>Ga0255773_10004339_pt1 | contig 12051 bp, 9 predicted proteins | sample 011ome_17_FD_179971 | JGI IMG/M metagenome (GOLD analysis project Ga0255773, IMG submission 179971) | Coastal salt marsh microbial communities from the Groves Creek Marsh, Skidaway Island, Georgia - 011502XT metaG (version 2) | ecosystem: Environmental > Aquatic > Marine > Intertidal zone > Salt...
TAGTACGTAGGACTTAATTCAATACCTACTATGGGGGCAAATTGGGGCATAAGACGGTCGCCGAAAAACTATCAAATCCTTGGAAACCACGCCGTCCTTCCTAAATTCGAATCCTAAACTCCTCTCGAAAAGGACTTGACCTGAGCAAAATCAGATCGATGTTTATCCACTCAATTCTATCGCGGGTGTAGTTTAGTGGTAGAACCCCAGCCTTCCAAGCTGGTTGCGTCAGTTCGATTCTGTCCACCCGCACCATTTTCCGCCCCAGCGGAAAACGAAACCGCTGCTACCCAAGCCGAGAATTGAGCCACGCTTTTCTGCCCGCCAAGCCCGTTCCCAAGAAACGAACGCGGTAACTCGCTAAGCGGCCGACCAAGAAGTTCACCGCCAGCAAATTCCGGCTAGCTTAATGGCCAACTCCCGTTCATCGCCGTTGCTGTCCCGATCGTTCGGTCGGAACCAATAGTTGCTGTCGATTTCCAATTGAACCAGCTCTTCCGCGCTTTCCTTTAAGTCGATTGGGATTCTAAGACTTGATTTGCCTGTAAAACGAAAATCGCCCGCTTCAATTCCCTGCACCACCACCCTAAAGTGGAAGTCATCCGCATGAGGAAGCGGGGGAGCCTCAATCTCTAGAACAAGCCGTTTCGAACCTTCGGGAACCCAAAACCATTCCCGATAATTTGGCCCCACCCATCCATCCCCGTAGCGACCGCTAAAACTCCTTATGCTGGCATCCTTAGTTCGAACCGACTTCCAGATCGACCGAGCCAGCGGCGGTGATTTCATTGCCGCTAAGAGCAACGCGGTCAATCCCGAAAACGATTTCCCCGCTCGAAAATTTCGCTCACTAACCCTACCCCAATGCCGGGTAGACTCACACCGGTTGTTCGTTTTGTCCCCATGGCGACTTCCCATCGGAGTCGGCTCCAATCCACAGGTTTTCCGATAGAGCTCATAGGTTTGGCGGGCAATCGCTTCGCTAGAAAACCGTTTCAGCTGCGCTTCGCCTTTTACACGCAAGTCCTCTAGCAAGCGATCGTCCCGAAGCGCTGCTACCACCTTCTCCGCGATATCCTTGGAGCTCCGAGGATCAAACGTGACAACCGCCTCACCTCCAATTTCAACTAAGGGCTCGATATCAGAGCAAACAACTGGCACCCCGGATTCGATCGCCTCCGCCACGGGCATCCCGAAGCCTTCAAATAGCGACGGGTAAACGAGCGCTTTCGCTCCCTGATACAAGCAACGAATTTCGGTGGGGGTACGGTATCCTATATGCAGGATGTACTCCTCTAAACCAAGCGATCGAATCTTCTTTGCCGCAGGGTGCTCCTGATCGAACTTGCCGCCCGTGAAGATCATTCTCAAATTAGGCAACGACTCCCGGATAAAGGGGAAAGCCTCAACGAGTTTGAGATGGTTCTTGTGGGGCCAGCCGTGGGAGGGGAAAAAAAGATACTCGAAGTCGATCCCCATTTTTCCAAGGATTCTATCCTCTTTGGATTTGGATAATCGATTCGTCGGACTTCCGCTAGGTATATTCCAAATTGAAGTTACCGTCTCCGGCTTCACGCCATATTGCGCCACAATATCGCGCTTCACAAAATCCGATACACTGATTACTGCTTCGGAAGCATGGATCGACGTCAAGTACCTCGCATTCCGCGTAGCGATTTCCGCCTCGTCAAAGTGGTGCGGCAAATGGATGTGCTGCAAGTCATGAATCGTGAGTATGTTCCGGTAGTCCAGCAGCTCGTCATGCACATAGCCTCCAATTGAATGTATCAGATCGACGCTTATCATTCGCGAGGGGTGCTCAGATCCATCAAGTGCCACTACCCCAAGTCTTTCCAGATTCCCGCTAGGTCGACCCTCCGATCGGTCATAACTGACTCGCTCAGGAACCAGGGCAAAACGGTCACTGTCAATCAGCGCCATGTTCGAATCTGACTTGAACAGCCAATCTTGAAAAACCCTATCCGGACAGTACAGGTAGAACGTGTCCTGGCGGCTAACCTTCGCAAGAGCCGCCACCAGCTCATAGGCCATTTGTTCCAATCCACCGGCCCGGCCCAATACCATCCAGCGCAAATCGAGAAGTACATCCATACGATCGTTCTTAAAAACCGCCTAAGCCAGTATCGTATTATTCCAAAAGTGGATCATAGAGAATATTCTGCAATGCCGTGAATAAGGTTGAATCGGAAAATCGACCGCGAGTATCCAAACCGCCAGAGAACCATGCAACTGCGAAAAAACAAGGCAAGCTTCCGCTCAACCATCCACCCTGATTCATAGCCAATGACATCAAGGATCGTTCAAAAGGTCAGACTTCTAAAAATCGAATTCAAACCGAACTTCCCGCTTTTCATTCCTCCTCCGGCCTTACACCTTACGCGTCGACATGCCTACGCCAGACAGAACCGGACGACTTCCTGTGACTCCCCTATCCGGGTTTCTCGGCGCCGGCAAAACCACTTTGCTCAACCACCTTATACGCAACGCCGCTGGGGAGCGGATCGCCATCATCGTCAACGATATCGGCGAGGTAAACATTGATGCTTCTCTCATCCAGTCAGAAGTCCGCCAGCTCGATGGAGCCATCGACCAGATTGTCGAACTCAGCGGAGGCTGCATCTGCTGCTCCATCCAAGACGATCTTGTCGCCGCTCTCTCGGAGCTAACCCAAAACCGACAGATCGACCGACTCGTCATCGAGTCTACCGGAGTCGCCGAGCCAGTATCTATCGCCCAAACCTTCTTCGCCGACGACATCACCGGTCGCCCTCTTGAGGACAGTGCCTGTATCGACTCTCTCGTTACCGTTGTAGATTCACCCTTTTTCCTGCGCGAGTGGAAGGCCCACGAGGAAAAGGGCACCCAACGAACGCTCCTTCGCCAAGAGGACGACCGCCCTATTTTCGAGCTGCTCATTGAGCAGGTCGAATGCGCCGACATCCTCGTGGCCAATAAAATCGACCTGCTAGACGAACAGGAACTCCATGAGCTCGAGGCAATCCTATCCAGCCTCAACGATCGGGCCGACATGATAATAGCCACCCAAGGGAAGGTCGAAACAAAGAAAATTCTTGGAAGGCAGCGGTTCAACCCGAAGAGCACGCTATCAGGCGCGAACTGGCTACGCTACCTCGAGACCAGCGAGCCAGAGAAGCCCGACATCGCCCGATTTCGTAAAACGGAGATTTCTCCCTCCACCCTCATTCAACCTCGCCTCAGTGCCGCGATCGGGGACAAAGAGCATGCGACCCGGCTCGTGGACACCTACATTTACCGAGCCCGCAAACCTTTGGACGCCGGTCGTTTTGCTCACGTAATCAACAAATCGATACCCGGCCTATTAAGGGCCAAAGGCTATTGCTGGATCGAAGGACAGAATGACGCCGTCGGCTTCCTGTCGATTACCGGTTCCACAAGCCGTTGCGACTTTCTCGGAAAATGGTGGGCCGCTGCTCTCGAGTCCGGAAAGATTGACCGCTCGCAAATCCCCCCAGAAGTTGAACGCAAATGGGAATCCCCCTACGGGGACCGTCGGCAGGAACTGGTCTTCATCGGCGTCAATCTGGACGGCCCTTCAATTAAGGCCAAGATAGACAACTGCCTGATCGAGTAGAGTTGAAACAGCCCAAGAGAGCAGCTTTTCCATCCCGATTTCTCTCAAAGATCATACTCTCTTCAATTTGCTGATTTAGGATCAGCACCAATGAAAAAATATGGCTGCTACTTTCCATTACCGCTTCATGCTGCCAGCTCGATGACAATCCGGGAATTGAGGAGGCGACCGTCATGTTGCCCGATCAGGAGCTCGCCTCCCTAGTGAATCGAGTAAACACACCCGTCAAATCGTAACGCACCATGAATCCAATACCTCAGAAAAGGGAATTAAATTTGAATATGTGGATACAGAAAATCATTTGGTCAGAGGTGAATCCTTTCTGTTTAAAACCGCTATCAGCAATCTACTCCAGAGCGCGATCGACTTTTCTCATCCCGGTGGCCTCATCCGTATCGAGGTTTCAACTCGAAAAGACGATGTCGTTTTGACTATCACCTGCGAAGGTACCGGGATCCCAGGCTATGCCTGGGCATCGAAGATTAGACCGACTCTATTCACACCCCCGTCCCGGCCAAGAACGGAAAAGCTCCGGCCTCGGCCTCTGTTTCGTCCGCAAGTCCGTCGCCCTGAACGGAGGCACGCTCACGATCCAAAACCGCACCGGAAAACCCGACGTCAAAGCGACCCTCCACTTCTCTAGATTACAATCCTAAGACAACGCTCTATAAGGCCATAAAAAAGTAGAAGGTTCTACTTTTTTATGGCCTTATAGAATTTCGTTAATAACCGGAACACAGTTTTGAGAATCCCTTTGCGAGGTGGAGCAACTTTCTCGACGAGCAGCGAATCCACAAATGATCGAAGTCGCTTCCGTATCCGATCCGGCTTCACTGGGCCGCTCAAATCCGATCCATCGCCACGATCTTGCTAAGGGGCATTGCAATTGAGACCTTGATCCCTATCCCTAAAAACCATGACTGAAGCTGAGCACACCGAGCTGCGGAAATTCATGCGCGGACTCAAGAAGCGCAATCCCTACCAATCCGAATTTCAGCAGGCCGTAGAAGAAGTCGCGACTTCGGTTCTTCCGTGGTACCTGAAGCAGGACGCCTACCGCAAAGCAGAGATTCTGGAGCGAATCACCGAGCCGGACCGGATTATCAGTTTCCGGGTAACCTGGGAAACGGACAGCGGCGAAATTCGGGCCAACCGGGCCTGGCGTGTGCAGTTCAACAATTGCCTCGGTCCCTACAAAGGCGGGTTGCGGTTTCATCCGGACGTCAACGAAAGCGTCCTGAAATTCCTCGGGTTTGAGCAGATCTTCAAAAACAGCCTGACCGGACTGCCCATGGGCGGGGCCAAGGGCGGATCCAATTTCAATCCCAAAGGGAAAAGCGAACGGGAAGTCATGCGATTCTGTTACTCAATGATGACAGAACTGCACCGCCATATCGGAGAAGACACAGACGTCCCCGCAGGCGACATTGGAGTAGGCGCGAGAGAGATCAGCTACCTATTTGGACAATACATGCGACTGGAAAACCGCTGGAGCGGTGTGCTCACTGGAAAGGGGCTCTCCTTCGGGGGAAGCGCGGTCCGCACGGAAGCTACCGGCTGGGGATGCGTCTACTTTTGCGAGGCCATGCTGGAGCATCATGGGGAATCTCTAAACGGCAAAACCGTCGCGATTAGCGGCAGCGGTAACGTGGCCCTCTATGCGGCCCAAAAGCTAATCGAAAAAGGCGCCAAGCCGGCAACGTTGAGCGATTCAGGCGGGCTTCTCCACTTTAAAGACGGGATGACTCTGGAGCAGCTGGAAATCATTCGCAAGTGGAAGGAGCAAGACCGCGGACGGTTGGCGGACCTCCAAATCAAGGGAGTCGCATACCGCGAATCCAAAAACCCATGGGGAGTCGACTGCGACGTGGCCATGCCCTGCGCCACGCAAAACGAACTCGATCATGAAGACGCGCAAACTCTGATTAAAAACGGCGTCATAGCCGTTTGCGAGGGGGCCAACATGCCAACCACCGCCGAGGCGATTAAGGCGTTTCGCGAAAACGGCGTACTGCACGCTCCCGGCAAGGCTTCCAACGCGGGAGGTGTCGCAGTAAGTGGACTCGAGCAGAGCCAGAACGCGATGCGGATCAGTTGGAAACGAAACGAAGTGGATCTAAGGCTCAAGGCGATCATGCAGGACATCCACGACCACTGCGTCGAAGAAGGGGTAAAGGACGGCCGAGTCAACTACGTCGACGGCGCCAATATCGCCGGCTTCAAAAAAGTCGCCACCGCCATGCTCGCGTACGGAGCAATCTAGCTGCGCCTGGTTGTAGAAAAGTCTTGTATTTCGCGACTGGGATTTCGCTTCGGAACTATTAACGCAGGGAGCCATCATAAAAAGAATCCGTCTACCGCTCCCCCGGACTCTCAGCCCATGTCCATATACCTATCTAAACCTATTCTCGGCACTACTCGATTCCGCTTTCTCTGCGGGATCGCTTGGCTAGCGACATTATCCTGTCCAATCGTTCCTCTTTCCGCACAGGAGGCGGAAAGCGCTGATGGGTTCGATTTGGAGGAGTTGCTAGACGCGGGCCAGGCACTGTGGGAGTCACTCGCCCCATCCGAAATCCAGGAAGAGTACCGCCTGCCCACTTTCGAGGAGGTCACGCAGTTTCTAACCACGATCGAGTCCTCGCTAGCGGATGGCGACGCTCAAAGTCTTGCCCCTTACGCCGAACCAGCCAAACAAATCCTCCTTCTGCTGAGAGGTTTCGAAGGCGGTGATGAACTCGCAGATTGGCTCCAGCCGCGTATCGACTATCTGGTGGCGTCCGATGAGATTCAGAAGGCGCCCCCGATCCGAGTCACTCCCCGCAGGCCCGGCGCGCCACCGGTCGGGAAACCGGTTTCGCCTCAGTTTACCCAGCAGTACTGGAGTGAAGTGATTGCCCGGCGCCCGAAACCGAAACTGGCCGACCGCTACATTCCCGTATTCAAAAAGGCCTTCAAGAGCAAAGGCGTGCCCACCGAACTGGTTTGGCTTTCCGAGGTCGAGTCCGCGATCAACCTCAAGGCCCGCAGTCCGGTCGGCGCCTACGGCCCCTTCCAGTTCATGCCGGCTACAGCGGAGCGGTTCGGCTTGAGAGTCGGCCTGTTTGACGAGCGTTCCAATCCCCGAAAAAGCGCCGAAGCCGCCGCGACCTACCTAAAGATCCTTTATCAGCAATTCAAATCCTGGCCATTGGCTTTGGCAGCCTACAACGCCGGCGAAGGTAGAGTCGGCCGTGCCCTAAAGTCGACGGGAGCAAAGGAATTTCAGCAAGTTTCCTCGAGCCTTCCCACCGAAACGCGCATGTACGTGCCAAAGGTCCTCGCCACCGTCGCCCTGCGTGAATCCATCGACCCGGCAACCCTTTCGTCAATTCTCAGCTTCAGCGATTCCGAATCGGACCTGCACGCATCGAGAATTTCGACTGCCGACCCTCCGGACTCTTACCGATAAACCTCATTAGGTCCGTCCTAATTCCGTTGGAGTGGATGCCAATTACCTAACTTGTTCCAAACTGCTGAATAGGCCGTTGGGAGTCAGACAAATTTTCTATACTTTGGATAGCGTTTGAAATAGCTTGCTCGGCCGATGTACCAACTCAGGACATACCAACAGGAAGCGGTTGATCGCACCCTTCACCACTTTAGGAGGAAACGGACCCCGGCGGTCATCGTTTTGCCTACGGGGGCGGGAAAGAGTTTGGTAATCGCTGAATTGGCCAAAATTGCCAAGGGGCGCGTCCTGGTACTCGCTCACGTCAAAGAGCTGGTAGAGCAAAACCACTTGAAGTACGAGAGCTATGGTCTGCAAGCGGGGATCTATTCCGCGGGCTTGAATCAAAAGGACAGCGCGAGGAAAGTTATCTTCGGTAGTATCCAGTCAGTCGCGAACGCGGACGACGACTTCTTTAAGGACTTTACGCTCCTCGTGATCGATGAGTGCCACCGCGTCGGCCTCGAACCAGACAGTCAGTACGCTAAGGTAATCAAGCGGCTGAAGCAGAACAATGGGCGTATTTGCATTTTGGGCCTCACCGCCACCCCTTATCGGCTAGGACTAGGCTGGATCTATAACTACGCGATCCGTGGAGAGTTGAAGACGCAGGAAATGCGCTTCTTTAAGCAATGCATCTACGATCTGCCCCTTGAGTATATGATACGGAACCAATACCTTACGCCTCCCGTTAAGGTAGATATTCCAGTAACGTCGTATGACTTCTCTGAGCTGACTGAAGGGGGCAATGCCTATACGATGGCCCAACTGGAGGAAGTGCTGCATCAGCAACGACGCCTGACGCCCCTGATCATCAAAAACATCATTGATATCACCGATAGCTACAAGCGGCAGGGCGTGATGATCTTTAGCTCCACAGTGAAGCATGCCCAAGAGGTGATGGAGAGCCTTCCGAAGGGACAGGCACGACTCGTTCTAGGAGAAACCGAGGCCAGCGAGCGGGATCAAATTATCGATGATTTCAAGAAGAGAGCGTTTAAGTATTTAGTCAATGTATCCGTCCTGACAACCGGGTTCGATGCGGCTCATGTCGATGTAATCGCTATCCTGCGTCCCACAGAGTCGATTAGCTTGTATCAGCAAATCATAGGCCGTGGTTTGCGTTTGGATACGGATAAAAAGGATTGTCTAGTCTTAGACTATACCGGAATGGGGCATAGTATTTTCAGCCCAGAGGTTGGCGAAAAGAAAACCGTATCCGAATCGGTCGCCGTGCAGGTGCCCTGCCCTGAATGCGGTTTCGTGAATGACTTTTGGGGTATCGTCGACCTTGATGGAAATATCATCGAGCACTTCGGTCGCAAGTGTCGCGGCGGGCATCATAATCCGGAAACCTACGAGTTTAGGCCCTGTGGATATCGGTTTCGCTTTAAGGTCTGCGACCAGTGCTCCGCTCAAAACGACCTCACTGCTCGCGAGTGCCGCAGCTGCGGCAATGTGCTGATTGATCCCGACACAAAACTCAAACAGGCTAAGCTTTCCAAAAATGCTCACGTGCTTACGCCAGATTCGATCGAGATGCTCGAGCGCTTCGACAAAAACGGGATCCCCTACTTGCAGGTAAAATACTACGACTATGACGCCCGGCACCTGGCTGAGATTCACTACCTCGACAATCAAACCAGCCTTAAGAAGTTTAATGTCAATTTCTTGAGATCGCATCTAAAACGGCCCGAAATGACGCTCAACATTCACTCAGTCAGCGAAGTAGTGAAAATGCAATCACAGCTTAGAATGCCTGCCTTTTTGATCGGTCGCAAGCAGGGCAAGTTCTGGAAGATCACGGAAAAAATATTCCGCGAGGAGCTTTAGCTATACTTCGCTGGATTTCGAACTGTTGTTACTAAATAGGGCGAATCGCTTCGCAAGCGGAACCCCGCCGTTTCCTGCATGGAAAGGTAGGGCTGACGATCCCTAGTCAGCCGATTTTCCCTACAGCAATTTGCGGCTGCTTAAGGATAAGCTACCCTACCTACGGGAGTCACTCGAAGCCATGTTAACTCGGCGCCAATGACAGCTGGTCGCCTCCGCGGTCAACGACCCTGAGCAAGTTTCCCCGAGTCTTCCCAACGAAACCCGCATGTACGTGCCCAAGGGCCTCGCCACCGTCGCCCTCCGTGAATCCATCGACCCGGCCAGCCTTTCATCGATACTGAGTGTCAGCGAATCCGATCGGGCCCTGCAGACATCAATAATTTTAGCCACCGATCACCTGGATCCTCACAGATAGACAAACATCGGTCCTCCTGTGCACTGAAAACGGTAAGGTTACCATTTCTAGCGGACAGAGCAGTGGAGTCACTCGACAAGCCAGGCGAGTGATCGCGTCGAAAATCTCAGGCGGACTACTGGACTGAGATGCCGCAACCTTCTAAAACACCTCCAGCTATATCCACTCTAATTTCTTGAACCCCTTCTCCCTCTCAACGGCCGTCCTTCAGGCGGGCTCGGAGTTCGATGATAATCTCGTCGGCTTCTTTGGCGATGTCGATGACTTCCACGAGGATCACCCCCATTGCTGCGAATTCAATTAGCTTCTGTTCCTGGCACGACTCCAAGGCGGTAATGGCGTCGTCCAGATAGACGCGGGCCCGCTTCAGTCGGGCGATGGTCATGCCGCAATGATCGATCGCTGGCGGCCAATCCTGCCCGTTGAGGGCTCCGGCCAATTTGGCTCCCGCTTTGGTGACGGATTCCAGCAAGTACGCCAAGAACTATTGATGTCAGCAGACCACCCATCCGCTTACATCCGCTGACGTCCATCGCATGCAAATGGCGGAAGCCTGAACGGCCTCTCTTTGGAGTGGCCGTCGGTTTCGACGGTCGCTCCACGACGCTTGGGTGGCCTGATCCTTTGATGACTTGTGGACCGGAGTCCGGATCGACGATATGAACTTGAGAGCGCTACGCCATTACCGGCGCTTCTTTTCCCAAAGGTACGCTCAGGATTTCCGGGCCGTCTTTATTGATGATAACGGTGTGCTCAAAATGCGCGGACAGGCTGCCGTCAGCGCTTAAGGCGGTCCACCCATCGGACGCCATTTTTACGGAGTACTTGCCCATGTTCACCATGGGTTCGATGCAAACAACACAGCCTTCGCGGAGCTTGGGTCCATTGCCCGGCTTTCCAAAATTGGGAATTTGCGGTTCCTCGTGCAGGTTCCGTCCTACACCGTGTCCCACGAAATCTCGAATCACAGAAAAACCGCCCGTCTCAACCACTCGTTGCACCGCATGGGAAATCTTGCCCACACGGTTACCGAGACGAGCCGCTTTGATCCCTTCGTACATTGACGCTTCGGTGACGTCGAGGAGTCGCTGCACGTCAGGAGCGACGCGACCTACGGGCATCGTGCGGCAGTTATCTCCAATGTATCCGTTGTATCGTGTGCACACATCGACGCTAATGATATCGCCCTCGCGCAATACGCGATCGAGGCTTCCAATTCCATGAACCACTTCGTCGTTTACGGACAAGCACGTGTACGCGGGATAAATCCGCGAACCGACTTGGTACTTATAACAAGCGCTCTCGGCTTCCAGCTCATCGATAAAGCGACGCCCTGCCTGGTCCAGGTCGTATGTATTCATGCCCGGAGTGACGAGCGCGCACATCTTATCCAAAACGGTCGCAGCGACCTGTGCCGCCTCGCGTATCGATTTCATCTGTTGCGCGTTCCTGACAATCATACTTCCTCTAGATCAATCGGTGATCTCCACACCAACAATAGCCAACTTTTACTTATTACAATAAAATCCTTCCAAACCACCCGATTTAGCAAGTGCGAAACAAGCAAGTGAGGCTGACTAGGCGGAGGGAGGGAAAGATCTAAAAAGAGTCGCACGCCAGAAGTCGTTGCCCTTCCCGGGGTTCATCGCGGTGCAAAACCGCTCCTACGGATCCTCTTGAAGGTTGAGGTGGCCGATTAGGGATCAGTTTTAGCGGATGCATCGTCTCATTCGTGATTAACCCTCCTAGGTTTATCGCGGTGTAAAACCGCTGCTACATTTTTTGGAGACATTTTCCGCCAATGCCGCATGGCGTGAGCGCCTTGCCCTAAAGATTCGAATTCCTAGGAGCTCTCTTCGGTGTTTTCTTCCAAGAGAGAGTCTTCGATGGCCTCGGGGGGGAGCGCTTTTTTCGCTTTCGCTCCCAGCGTCTTGATATCCTCAACACTTTTGACGAGGTTTCCTCTCCCTGTTTTGAGTTTACTAAAGGCCGCGTCGTAGGCCTCTTGGCTTTTGCCGAGGCGCTTCCCGATTTCCTCCATGTCGGCGTAGAAGCCCACAAATTTGTCGTAGAGGGCCCCACTGCGGCGGGCAATCTCCAGCACGTTTCTGGTCTGCTTTTCCTGTCTCCAAATATTGGCTACGGTCCGTAGGGTAGCGAGTAGCGTGGAAGGAGTCACAATGACGACACCTTGACCAAAGGCGAAGTCGAAAAGAGCATCATCGGCCTGCATGGCCATGGTAAAGGCCGGTTCGATCGGAACGAACATGAGGACGAAATCGGGCGAGTTGATCCCGTACAGCGATTCGTAGCTCTTCTTGCTGAGACCGGTTACGTGAGTCCGGATACTGAGAACGTGCTCCTTAAGCCGCTGCTCCGATTTTTCCCTATCCTCTTCATTCGCGCAAGCCTCGTAAGCAACAAGGCTAACCTTTGAATCCACGACGAGATGGCGCTCTTCCGGCAAGCGCACAAGCACATCAGGATGATATCGACGCCCATCCTCGTCGGTGAGATGAGCCTGCGTAACATACTCCTGTCCCGCAACCAGTCCTGATTTTTCCAATACGCGCTCAAGAATCATCTCACCCCAATTCCCTTGCGACTTAACCTGCCCTTTTAACGCCGTCGTGAGATTTTGGGCCTCTTCGGTCATCTTGCGGTTTAGCAGGTGCA
>Ga0255773_10004343_pt1 | contig 12046 bp, 10 predicted proteins | sample 011ome_17_FD_179971 | JGI IMG/M metagenome (GOLD analysis project Ga0255773, IMG submission 179971) | Coastal salt marsh microbial communities from the Groves Creek Marsh, Skidaway Island, Georgia - 011502XT metaG (version 2) | ecosystem: Environmental > Aquatic > Marine > Intertidal zone >...
TTATTCGTACGAATCAATCGGGTGGTGAAAAATACTGGGCAAGTGGTGTTGGAAGTGTACAAATAGAATACACAGCAGGATATGCAGCAACACCAGCAGACTTGAAATTAGCATTATTTGATTTAGTAACATATTATTTAAAAGACGAACATAAGGAAAGAAGAACAATAGCAGGTGCTACGCTACAGAATCAAGGAACATCTGGAGTAAGAGATAATACGGACTTTCCAGACCATATAAAAAGAGTACTTGATTTATATAGAGTTATAATTTAATGGCTATAAAAAATATGTATCAGATTTTTCTCAATCAATTAGATAGAATTGAGAAAGTAAGAGAAGAATCGGCAAAAACATATGAACACAAGTATTTTTTTCCTTTAAATAAAACAACTCAAGTTATAAAGTCAGCTTTTGCAGCAGTAGTAAATGGAAGAAGAATTACAAAAAATAATCCAGGTTTTACAAAAGGTGGAGACTTAGAAAAGTTTGTAGATAAAAATTTAGATGCTGCTTACTATAAAGTATATACTATTAATAATATAGTAAATGAATTTGAAAAAAGATTTGAGGGAGCAATAATTAAACATAGTAGCTCAAAAACAAATCCGGGAATAAGAATAATCGAAGGCTCTTACCAGCAAAAAAGGTCTGGAAATATAAAAAGAGATAGAACTATTGTTACTGACAATTTATTATTAGATGCAGTAAATGAACTAATAGAATTAGTAGCAAATGATTTTGATGCAGCTAATCCAGCAACTGACAGGATGGGAAACCACTTAAGGTCTAAACATACTACAAAAAATCAGTATGGTAACTATGATTCAAGAAAAGTTTCTGGCATAGGGTTAGGATTACACGGAGGTATGAACAACGACTCCACCGTGGCAATGATAGCTGTCTTAGAAGGAATAAAAAAATTAAGCAGCCGTAGTTTACCCCAAATGTCACAAGCAGCTGTTGGAGCAGTACAAGAAGAAACAAATAAATTAAATAATATATTTGGAGTTAGAAAAAACTTCAAGTTAAATAAACATAGTTTGGAACAATATATAAAAAATCCTAAATTAATAGATACTTTAGAAATTGATATAGAATATGGAACTAATTTAAGCCAATCGGAAATGCAAGAATTTGATGCAAAACAAATCAAAGCAGAGTTGGAAGCCGCAAGAGATGCAGCTATAGAAGGATTAAAAGCAGAACAAGAAAAATGGGGAAAAGATTATATTGCAATGAAGGGTTCCCCAAGTATAAAAGATAAAATAGAAAAAGGAATACCTAGCACTGTTGCAGAAACTTTATTTAAAGGACAAAAAGTAAAAGGGAAATATCCCAAACAAAAGAGTAAAACTACAAATAAAAGTAAAGCTACTAAGAAAACTAGACAAAGAACTTCTAAAAAGATAAGTTCAAAAGCAGCTAAAGGAGCAAAAATAACTTACGCTAAACGTAAGCAACAAGAGCAAAATAATCCTATAGCTTTAAAAGAACTTATTAATGCAGCTCTTCCACAAGAAATTCTAAGTAGAATGCATCCTCCAGCTCTAGTTAATAGAACAGGAAGATTTAGAAATAGTGCAGAAGTTACAAATGTTATGATAGGGCCAAGAGGTGGAACTCAAATAGATTATACATATATGAAAATGCCTTACCAAACTTTTGAACCCGGCTATGCACAAGGAAGTACTAATAGAGACCCTAGAAGAATAATAGGAGCAAGTGTCAGAGAAATAGCACAAAAATTAACAGGAAATAGATTTATAACAACTAGGAGTGTATAATGGCAGAAAGAGGATATACTACAAGAAGAAGCGCTATTGTTAATGCTTTTGTTAATAAGTTACTTACTATAAATGGAACAGGTAATTTTTTAAGTTCTGTTTCAAATGTAGAACCCAGATTAAAATTTTGGGATGAAATTGAAGAATTTCCCGCAATACACATAAATGCAGGAAGTGAAACAAGAGAATATTTAGGTGCAGGAGAGAAGTTTAGATATTTAACTTTAACTTTTCGTTGCTACGTAAATGAAGACGACCCAGTCGAAGCATTGGAAAGATTAATGGAAGATGTGGAAACAGTTATAGAAACAAACAACCCAATAACGTATACTGATAATTTAGGAAATAGTCAAAGTACTATTCAAACAAGTATAATCAGTATTGACACGGACGAAGGTGTTTTAGACCCTTTTGGAATAGGCGAAATAATTACCACAGTCCAATACTAGAAAACAGCCACGGCAAACTAAAGTTTAGCCAAAGCTCTTTTCATTAAAATAGGAGAAATTAAAATGGCAGATACATTTTATTTTAGTCGAGATACTAAGGTTCATCTAACAGACTCACAGAGTGCAGTATATAATATACCTGTTTTAGATGGATTTAGTTTTTCTCAGGCGACAAACACAACTGAGGTAACTCTTAATGAAATGGCTACAGCGGCGGGTGTAAGTAGAAGAGCAAGACAAATGTTTACTGATTCTTACGCACCAGCAGAGTGGTCTTTTTCAACATATATTAGACCTTTTACCTCTGGCGGAGATGGTTCTGGAGGAGAACATAGCGATGCTTATTCACGCGTAGTAGAAGAAGCCCTATGGAATGCTTTAGCAGGTTCAGCAGCAATTGGTCAATCAGGAGCAGGTTTTTCTTCTTCAGATGCAAACGGAGCAGATTTAGTTTTTACAAACTCTAATAAAACAACTTTAGATACTTTTACACTTACATTCGAAATGGGTAGTGGTAAAACATCTCCAACTATTTATCAAATTGCAGACTGTGTAGTAAATGAAGTTTCAATTGATTTTGACATTGATGGAATTGCTACAGCAAACTGGTCTGGTTTTGGTCAGATTATTACTGAAGCATCTTCAATGCCAACAGCAACAATTTACGAAGGAACAGCAGCAACTGACACAAATAACTTTATTAGAAATAGATTAACAGATTTAACTGTTACTGCAACAGCAGATGGAGATATTCAAACTTCATATGATTTAACACTAACAGGCGGAAACATTACTATTGGAAACAATATTACTTTCTTAACTCCTGAAACTTTAGGAATTGTTAATCAACCTTTAGGTCACGTAACAGGAACAAGGAATGTATCAGGTAACTTTACTTGTTACTTAAATACTCCATCAAGTGGAGCTTCAAGTGCAGACTTATTCGAAGATATTATTGAATCAACTTCAGTAATTACAAATGACTTCAACTTAGTATTTGTAGTTGGCGGAACTGGAAACAGCCCAAGAGTTACTATGACTCTACCAACTTGTCACTTAGAAGTACCTACACATTCAATTGATGATATAGTAAGTTTGGAAACTACTTTCCACGCTTTACCAACATCAGTAGATGGAACAGACGAAATTACAATGGAGTTTGTAGGACCAGCGGTAACTTAATAATTAAATTAACAGGGAGGGGTCATTCCCTCCCTCTTTTATAGGAAAAAACAATGACAGAACAAAAACAATCAGTATCACTATCGAGTTTATTAACTCCAAGCAAGACAGTAACCGTAGACTATCCAGGTATGAGTGGTTTTACTGTTGATTTATGTTACCTCGCAAGAGAGGAACTACTTAAATTAAGAAATCGTTGCTTAGCACAAAAGTTTAATAGAAAAACAAGAGCTTTTGATGAGCAATTAGATGAAGATAAATTTTTAGTCGAATATGTGAAAGCAGTAATTAAAGGGTGGGAAGGCTTAAAATATTCTTACTTAGAAGAGCTTCTATTGGTGGATATCAGTAGCTTAAACCCAGAAGATACTTTAGAGTATAACCAAGAAAATGCAGAAACTCTGATGAAAAATGCAGCAGATTTTGATACTTGGGTTACAGAAGTAACAGGCGAACTAGAAAATTTTACGAGAGCCAAGTAAAACAGATACTTGGTCTTTTAGATAAACAGTTTAAAGAAGGCCAGCTTCCTTTAGATACTTACCTAGATATATGTGAGCAAAAAGGAATAGAGCCCGACCCAAATGAAATGCCACCAACTATGGGAGATTTTCCTCTCGAAGTTCAGGTGGCTTTTTTATTGCACGATTTATTACCAGACAGATGGGATGGAATGAGTGGTTCATATTTTGGAAAAGATATGTCAGCACTTGGAACATTGCTAGACGTTTATGAAGTCGAAGACAAAAGAAACACAATCTTTTGGATAAAAGCGATTGAAGCCAAGAATAGTGAAGCTATAAATAAAAAGATGGATAGAAAACGAAAAGCCTCTGAAAATAAGGCAAAAGGTCCCGGAATTAATTCCGCGAATTTGAAACGCTAATACATGAAAACAATCAAATTAGGAAAGTTAACTTTTACAGTATCAGATGATAAGTCTCTTGATAAAGTAGAAAAGAAATCTAAAAAAGCAGGCAAAGCTTTAAAAGATACTGCCGATTCCGCACATACAGCTGATCGTAGATTAAAAGGAGCTGCACAAGCTTCTTCAAATACAACTAAAAACTTTTCAAAGATGGCTCAAGGAGTATCGGGAGGCTTAGTTCCTGCATATGCTACTCTTGCAGCTCAATTATTCGCACTTGGAGCTTTATTTAGAGGGCTTCAACAAGCTGCTGATTTTCGTGTTCTAAATGAAGGTATGACAGCCTTTGCAGCAAATTCAGGAGTTATGGTAAAAGGCTTAGCTAAAAATCTACAAGAAGCCACCGGATACCAGGTAGCTTTTAGAGAAGCAGCTCAAGCTTCACAAATTATGTTAGCGGCTGGCTTTAGTCAAGACCAAATGGGAGCAATAGCAAAAGCAGCTAGAGGTGCTTCTACAGCTTTAGGTAGAGACTTTGAAGATTCTTTTAATCGTCTTGTAAGAGGTGTTACAAAAGCTGAACCAGAATTATTAGACGAATTAGGTATTATACTAAGATTAGAACCTGCAACTAAAAAATATGCAGCTGCAATGAGAAAATCTGCTACAGATTTAACAACCTTTGAAAAATCACAAGCTGTTTTAAATGAAGTACTTACTCAAGCAGAAGAAAAATACGGAGCAGTTGGAGAAGCTGTAGATATAAATGCTTATAATAAATTAATTACAACTTTTATAGATTTAAAAGATGAAGCTATGGCTTTTATAACTCCCGTAGCAGAAGCACTTGCTAATTTCTTCACAAACAATATAGGCTCAGCAGTAGCTGCTTTAGCTATATTTGTAACAACACTTACTTCTTCTGTGTTTCCTGCCTTCGACCAATTAAATGAAAAAATAAACAGCAGTTTAATAGGCAGACTGGGAAGTGGTTTAGGCACTTCCTTCGCAGGAGTAGGAGAAGATTTCAAAAAAGCTGTTTCAGGTACTGGAGTACAAAAAGCTTCTAAAGCTGCAGCAAAATTTGATTCTAAAGCAGCCCAAAAATCTTCTGGTATGCAAGCAATAAAAAATCAAGAAAAATTAAATAGACAACAAGTACAAGGCATAAAAAGAGCCTTAAAACTTGCAGAAGCCGAGTATAAAAAACATGGAAAAATAACTACAGGTATTTTTGCAGGTGAAAATATTAAAAAAGTAAGAAATTTTAAAGTAGCATTTAAACAGATGACAAATGAAGCAAGTATAAGCTCAAAAATAACAAGAATAGCTTGGACATTTACATTTAATAGTATAAAGGGAGGTATTAAATTAACAGCAGCAGCATTCAAACTTGCTATGAAAAGCATGGCTTTTGTCGCGAAAAGTACAGCAAGAATAGTTAATGTTGCCTTTAAAGCAGTTGCTATATTTGGTTGGGTTACTCTAATAATAGACGCATATAATGCTCTTAAAGCAAACTTTGATAAAGTAGCAGCTTTCTTTGCAAAAGCCATTAATTTTATAGCTGATCAAGTAGATAAATTTGCAGTCTTTGTAATGAAACTATTTCCAAAAATAGGAGAAGGAATAGGAATACTATCAGATAAAATTAGAGGTGGAGCAGAAAAAATTGAAAGTGATTTAGAAAACGGTACAGGTTGGATAGGTAAAATGGCAGAAACAGCTCAAAAAGAAAGACCTGGAAGTATAATTGCAGAACAATTCGAAGGAGCGAAAGAAAGAATTACAGAAGCGCATGACGAGTTTAAAGAAATGATGAAAGAAAGAGCCCGAGTAGCTGAAAAATCTGGAAAAGGTTTAACAGGGTCTCAGTTATTTGAAGCAAACGTAGCTACTATGGCAAGTGCAAATATATCCGGAAAAGCCGCGGTATTATTAGGAGCAGAAAAAGAAGGAGCAATGACTCCCACACAATTATCAGAGTTGAGAACAAAACTAATGGAATTTGGAACTTCTTTAGGCACTATTAATCCTGAAGTAGCTTCTTTATTTGAACAATTCAAAAATGGCTCTATAGATACACAAACTTTAACGGACAAATTAAAACTAATAGATATAGAGGCAGGTGCTCAAAATACTGCATTTAAACAACTAAATAATACTATTGCAGGTTTTACCCAACAATATCAGAAACTTAGCAAAAGAGGGCCTTTAGATGATTTATTAAGTACTTATAAAGGTTTTCAAGATACTATAAAAATGACTGAAGGTAACAAAGAAGATGTTGTTACTAAAATTTATCAAAGTTTATTTGGAGAAAGAGGAGATGCAACCTTAGATGAAATGACAACAGCCATCGATAAATTTGGGGAGTCTTTAAAAAGCACAATAGATATACAAAGAAAATTAGGTTTAGAAGGAGCTGATATAAATACTAAAAAAGCAGCTTTAGGACAAAGAAAAGACGCAAGGTCAAATTTATTACAAATAGAATATAAAAAAGAACAACTATCTATAGCAACACAACTTGCAGAACAAAAAGTAAATGAATTATCTATAAATAAACTGATGACTGAAGAAGACAAATACCAATTAAGTCTTGCAGAAAAGAAACTAGCTTTAGCAAAAGCTCAAGAAAAAGAATACATTAGATCAAATACAATTGTAGGACAATTAAATGACACAATGCAAGAAGGCTTAGAAGGAATGTTTAAGAGTATTATAGATGGGTCTGCTTCAGCAAAAGACGCATTAAAAAGTTTAGCAATAGCTGTAATTAACGAATTACAAGCAATTGCAGCAGCAAAAATTGCAGCAGGAGTAATTGGAGCAATAGCAAATTTTGGTACACCTAATTCTACTGAACAAGCAACAAATTTAACAAATCAAGTTAGTTCCTCAATTCAAATTCCTGACGTTACTACTAGATATGGAGGATACTCAAAAGGGTACGCAGCAGGTGGAATCGCAGACGGCCCTGATTCAGGTTATAATGTACTTATGCATGGAAGAGAAGCCATAGTTCCTTTACCAGACGGAGATAAAATACCTGTACAACTTTCAGGAAAAGGAGCAGGCCCTGTAAACTCCACAATCAATATAGTAGTAAATAATGAAGGGGACGTAGAAACAACGGCAGAAGAGTCCTCAGCATTTGCAGAAACAATACAAATGGCAGTAACAAAAGAAATAGCAGAACAACAAAGACCCGGCGGCTTACTTAGCCCAGTTTAATAATTATGGCAATAGGATTTAGTACAACATCCTCTTATGGAAATAGACAAATAGTTCCAGACAAAGGATTATCTTCAACAGAAACACCAAGAGTTCTTATGGCGTCTTTTGGCGATGGGTATGAACAAAGAATAGCAAATGGGATAAACTCTTTAGAGCAAACTTTCTCTTTAAGTTTTAAAACAAGAACAAAAGCTGAAATAGATGATATAATTGCTTTCTTTGTAAGTTTAAAAGGTGTAACTGCTTTTGATTATGTAGTTGCAGATAGCAATGCTGGAGGCGGAGAAACAACTTATAAAGTTGTATGTGAGAAATGGACAAAAACTTACGCATATGATAATTTTTATAGTGCAACAGCAAATTTTAGAAGAGTATATGAAGCATGACAGACCTTATTGTTAAAGATTTACAAAAGCAAGACCCAGGTTCAGAACTTATTGAACTATTTGAACTTGAACTTGATACTTCTACAACTGTATATTTTCATTCAGGAGTTGAAGAAGATTTAAGTACTGTGCAGTTTAGAGAAGAGGGAGGAACAATACGTACTTATACAGCAATTCCTTTACAAGCTCAAGGATTTAAAAATGATCCTTCAGGAACAAGTGCTAGACCTACTATTTCTTTCGCAAATGCATCAAACATTTTTAAAAATTCAATAACAGATTATGAAAATTTACTTGGAGCAAAGTTAATAAGAAGAACAACTTTAAAAAAATATTTAGTCGGAGAAAGCGGAGATAGTACTCCTCCTGTACAATTTCCAAAGCAAGTTTTTATATTTGACAGAATATCAGCACATACAAAAACTGTAATTTCTTTTGAATGTGCAACTCCTTATGATTTGCAAGGAATTACTTTACCAAAAAGACAAGTTATAGCGAATGCATGTCCATGGATTTATCAAGGAGCAGACTATACTTTGAATGAGTATGAAAAAGTAGGTGCTTGTACCTGGAACAGAGAAAGTAATTACAAAGCAGCTTATAAAACAGGATTAGATGGAACAACAGAATACATATCTTTAGTAAACTTAGACGATGAATATATAGTGCCAGGTACTGGAGAAAGCGGAGCAATTACTTTTTCATCAACAGTAAGTAGTATAACAAAAAATAGTTATTATACTACAAATACTACCTTAGGAGGTTCTGTAAGAAGATTAAATAAAGATGGAAGTATTGATACTTCTGCAGACAGCACTACAGTTCCTAATTACTGGCAAGCTCTTGATACAAGTACTTCTCCAGGAACTTTAAATGATTCAAATGGATTAGTAAAAAGAATTAGAGTTTGGGACACTTATAGTGCTTCAACAACTTATTATGCTTATACAGATGATAGGTATAATGATTATGTAAGATATACCTCTGGAGGTTTAACAAAACTATGGAAAGCAAAAAAGACTTCTATAGGACAAACTCCAGAGTTTGGAGATTATTGGGAGCCAGGAGACGTATGCTCCAAGACATTAACAGGTTGCAAAATGAGATATGGATTCGACCCTATATCTGTAGGAACAGCAACTACAACTGGAAAAGCGACTCCAAGCACAGAGGTAGTATTACCGTTTGGAGGTTTCCCAGGTTCAAGAAAATTCTCGTAATGCAATTTTTAGACGAGATGTATGAAGCAGCAAAGAAAGCTGCCCCCAGGGAAATGTGCGGACTTGTAATCCAACAAAATGACGTAGAAAAATGGATTTTATGTCAAAATATTTCCGAAGATAAAGATGACTTTGAAATTGACCCAAAGGTTTTCGTTCAATATCAACTTACTTCAAAAATATTATATGTAGTGCATAGTCATTACAATCAAAAAAATTTAAAAGCAAGCATTTATGATGTGAACAATTGTAACGCGGTGAATATACCTTATTTAATTATAGGTTATCCACAAAAGGAATATATTATAGTAGAGCCAAAATGACAAGAACAATATACTTAAATGGAAAAATGGGCGAACTTTTTGGAAAAGTTTGGAAACTAAATGCAGCAACTGTAGCAGAGTGCATGCATGGTATCGACTGTCAAAGAGAAGGAAAGTTAAAAAAATATTTATTAGACTGCACTGAAAAAGGTATTCAATTTACTGTACAGAGAGGAGAAGAGTTCCTTGACTATGACAACTTACAAATGAATTTAGCAGAAGATGACTTAATTATTACTCCAGTTCCAGCAGGGTCTGGAAATAAATTTTTAAAACTTGTTCTTGGTTTTGCTCTACTTGTTGGAGGAGCTTTAGCTGGTATAGCAGCAGTAGGAGCTACAACAACAGCAGGTATGGTAGGTTACGCATCACTATCAGTAGCATTAGGTTTAATGGGTTCAACATTACTTAACTCAGCTCTGTCAGAATACATGGCACCCAAAAAAGGCATGGAACGAGGAGATGCATTTCTTTTTGACGGCCCAGTAAATAACGCAAAAGAAGGTATTCCAGTACCTCTTGCATATGGTCAATTACTTGTTGGAGGAACTCCAATTTCTTTTGGATTTACAAATAGAGAACGTACATCTTCTTCAGGTTTTACATTTAAATCGAGTACAGGAGGAGTAAGTCAAACAACTGGACAAATACCACCAAACTCAGGAGTATCCGTAGTAGCAGAAGAAACAACACCTTCAAGTGTTGCAGCACAGCAACCTCTCGCAATCGATTGGGATTTTGATTTAGGAGGACAATAATGGGAAGATATATAGGTATTGCTGATGATGGTAGCGGCGGCGGCGGAGGCGGCGGCGGCGGAGGAAACTCTTCAAGCACTTATAATACATTTAACACTTCACAAGGTACAGAAAAACAAAGTGGAGTAGTAGTAGATGTACTGTCTGAAGGCCCAATTTATGGTTTAGTAGATGATGCGTCTTCTGTTCTTCTTAATGGAGTTCCAATATTAGACCCTATAACTAAAGTAAACTATGGAGCCAAAGTTTCAAATAATGTAAGTTATGTTGCAAGTACTAGAACTGTTACAGATAATAGTTCTGCGAATATATTTCAAAATAGAAATATTAATGATGGTACTTTTAGAATTTTTATAGCAGGAGCAAGAGCTTCTGGTACAGGAAATATTAGCACAACGTCAGGCTCTACTCAAATAACATCAACTTATTCCTTCTTTACCCAAAGTCTTGTAGGAAGTGGAATATCTATACCAGGAGCAGGACCTAATGGCTCAACTTACTACGGGTACATAAATTATAGAATAAATGGAACAAATGTTAGTGTTTATCCACCTGTAAGTACTTCTGTTTCTGGAGCAAATATACTAGTAAATTTATATGCAGAAATAGCTTCTTTTTCTGGAAATACAGCAGTTCTTAAAGGCTCAGGAACTTTAGGAAGAAGCGTATCAAATGTTTCTGCAAACATAACAACACCTTATGTACCTACAGCAACTTCAGCAAATAGATGGAATTATGCAGATGCTGGTTTCGCTTTTAGGTCAGGTACAAGAGACCAAAGCTTTTTACAGCTACCTTCAAGTGTAGGAACCAATTCTTTAACGACAAATGTTTCTCAAACTTTAAACACTACAGATTTTAATGCAATTACTTTTAACGGAAGTCCAGTTTTTCCAGCAGGGTACTTATATAGTGGAGGTTGGAGAGATGTCAATGAACCAGATGCAGCAAGATTAGTTTTTACAAGTGATGGGATGGGTATTCCAAATCCAGGCGAAGTAGATGCTATAAAAGTTACTATAAAATTTCCAAATGGTCTAATTACAGTAAAACCAAAAGATGGTCATGAAGACCCTTGCTTTGCTGAGTTCCAAATTCTTTTTGAGTATTCAGTGGCAGGAGACTTTACTGATACAGTTACTGAAGCTGTATATGGATTATCTGATGAACAACTACAAAATAGAACTCCTGGAACAGGAGATTTAGGAGGTATTTTTGGAGGATATGCAGGAAAATTCTTACATGGAGGAACAATTTTTAAGAAAACAAAGACACCTTTTGTTCAAACATTTTCATTTGATGTAAGTAAATATCAACCGTTTACAAAATATAGAATTAAGATTGCAAAAATAAGTCCTACAAATGGTAAAATCGAAAGAAGAAACTGGGGTAATGCAACTCAATTACAATCAATTCAAAATATAATCACAGACAAACTTTCATACCCTTACACAGCTTATGGAGCTGTAATCTTTGGAGCAAAAGAGTTTACTTCAGTACCAAGAAGAAGTTATGAAATTAGAGGACTTCAAGTAAAAGTTCCTACAAACTATTTTGCAAGACATGAACTTGGTGAAGGTACTGCAGCTTCTTATACAAGAAAAGTTACTAATGATACTACTGTAACAAATGAAAGTAATTATCAAGACTGGGATGGAAATTTCAGAGGGGATATTAAAACTTTTACAAACCCTACTCATTCAAATTTTGCTCCTGTATGGACAGATAATCCTGTCTGGATTCTTTTAGATATTTTAACAAATGACAGGTATGGTCTTGGAAAATTCGTAGACCCTTTAGATGATTTTTCTTATATTGACAAGTTTCAATTATT
>Ga0255773_10004345_pt1 | contig 12045 bp, 13 predicted proteins | sample 011ome_17_FD_179971 | JGI IMG/M metagenome (GOLD analysis project Ga0255773, IMG submission 179971) | Coastal salt marsh microbial communities from the Groves Creek Marsh, Skidaway Island, Georgia - 011502XT metaG (version 2) | ecosystem: Environmental > Aquatic > Marine > Intertidal zone >...
CAGGAAGATTGCAGATTATCTCAACGAACAAGGCATCAAGACTGCGAGAGGAAACACTTGGAAGAACACCCAAGTGTTCTCTGTCCTCAAGAAATATCGTCAAAGATTAGACAGAATAAAGAATGTCCGTCAGTACGATCATGGAATAGAGATCGGTAAGTTTGAACTGAAATGGATAAAGGATTCTGCATAGGGAAGTACAATCAATTAATTGTAAAAAAAACAAAAAAATATCATACTGTTTGCTATGTCCAAGCAGTTTGATGAGTTATCCAATTTTATTCTGAATGAGATGAGAATGTCTCATATCTATCAACCAGTGATGTTGATAGAACTTCTGGACAGACAAGGGTCAGCATCTACTACAGAGATTGCAAAAGCACTCTTGGGGTACGATTTGTCTCAAGTTGAATACTATGAGCACATCACCAAAAACATGGTTGGAAAAGTCCTCACTCAAAGCAGAGGCATCACTTCTAAAGACAAGCACCAATACTCCTTGAATGGTTTTAGTGGTCTAAGTGAGAGTGAAATCTCAGAACTCATAAACCTGTGTCATACCAAGATTGAAGATTTCTTGGGCAAGCGTGGAGATAAAGTCTGGAACCACAGGCGAAAATCATCTGGATATATCTCTGGCACATTGAGATACGAAATTCTCAAAAGGGCAAAGTTCAGATGTGAACTCTGTGGCATATCAGCAGATCAGAAGGCATTAGAGGTTGATCACATCGTTCCACGCAACAGTGGCGGTCGTGATGAGCAATCCAATCTCCAAGCACTTTGTTATTCCTGTAACGCAATGAAGCGTGACAGAGATGACACTGATTTTCGTGAAATCAATAAGTCTTATGAGCACCGTGAGAGTGGATGCATCTTTTGTGAAATTCCCAAAGAACGAGTGGTTGCTGAAAATGAACTGTCATACGCAATCCTTGATGCGTTTCCTGTAACAGAACAACACACACTCATTATCCCAAAGCGTCATGTTTCAGATTATTTTGGACTGCATCAACCAGAACGAAATGCAATGCAGAGACTGTCGGAAGAGCGCAGACAGGTGATCATGGATAGCGATAACACAGTCACAGGTTTCAATGTTGGCAACAATGTTGGTGAGGATGCAGGGCAAACAGTTATGCACTGTCACACGCATCTAATACCTAGACGCAAAGGTGACGTTGAAGAACCACGAGGCGGTGTGCGTGGTGTGATAGCGGATAAGCAGAAGTATTGAGGTAGTGATGGGTGCAACACAATTTTTAGTTTATCTAAATCGGTTTAATGAGGTGAAACCTCTAGAGGTTGAAGTCATTGAACAAGGTGACGAATACATAGATGCACACGATTTGAGAGAAGAGAAAGTCAAAACTCTCAAGGTGTCTGGTGTTCTATCTAATCATTCTTCATTTAATGACGCATATACAGAAGCATCCTCACAACAGTCGAACTACGAGATTATTCCAAGAAACAAAACCGGCAAGGTTTTTGCGAACCCTAACAAAAAGTTTGAGGTTTGTTTTACTGGATTTCCTAAAGCAGAGAAACAGGAACTTATTCAACTTGCAAAAGACAAAGATATGTTTGTTAGGACCGATGTTTCAACTAACTTGGGTTTATTGGTATGTGGAGCAAACGCAGGTTGGTCGAAGTTGAAGAAGGCAAACAAAATGGGTGTTCCAAGAGTAGTTGGATTGGAAGGTTTTAATAACTTTTTGGAAACAGGAGAGTTTGCTGAATGAAAAATGGACTTATTATTTTTTAACGGTGGTTTAGGTGAGTGATTTTGATTTTTGAACACTCTTCTGAACCAGTCAGTAACTGTGGAATAGATTTAGAAATACGTATTGCGATTATAAATTATTTGTAAACTTTTAGGGTATAAATAGAGCTAATATGTTGGAAGTATATAAAAAATTTCTAATTATGATTGGGATAAGTTTTTTTCTATTTTTTATTATTTATTGGTTATAATAAAAAATGAATAAATTATTAATTATAACATTAGTTTTTGTTTTTCCATCTTTCCCTTCTTTATCTGAAAAAGATAAATTTGATTATGATCAACATAAAAGAAAACTTATTGAAAAAAAACTTTTGTTAAATTCATTTAAAAAGTGTGAAGAATATATTAATGAAACATCTGTTGAATTATTTTTGAATTGTAGTGAGAAAAATAATAAAAAGAAATGAAGCTATATTTTGGATTTTGTTAATATTAAGTTAGTTACTTTATCTAATTATAATATAATAACTTTGAAACTATAAAGTTAAGCGTAAAGAAACTAGAAATTGTTTTCTCTCTACAAAAACAGTAAACACATTGTTAATTAGGTACAAAATCCATTTAAAGTAGGTGTTATTATGAATAAAGACCTTTCTAATTTAAAAAAGAGAGAGTTACGTAAAAAAGCATACTTATTAAAGCCGTTTGTTTTAATTGGTCAACACGGTCTTACTGATGCTGTTTTAGCAGAAATTGATGTTGCCCTAAGTGCCCACGAATTAATAAAAATACGTATAAGACAATCAGATAAAAACTTACGTAATGCACACTGTATTAAAATAAAAGAGCAGTTGGGCGCGATAGTAATACATCAAATAGGTTTTATAACAGTGCTTTACCGTCCAAAACCTACAGAGCATTAATAAATATATTTTTATGATTTATGAGTTCATTAATCATTTTTTTAAAATTAAAAAATCCCCTAGTACAATGAGGAAAGGCATTTTGATCCCATTCTCTTAGATAAAAGTAATAACTTACTTCTAGTAATTCTAATTTATTTAAAAAGTCTCGATTAGAAAAAAGTTTATTACCTACTGTTTCATAAGGTAATATTAAATTTTTAATTCCTTTGTTTTGTATCCAATGAAATATTGTTTCAAAATCACTTATTAGAGTAACTCCATTTAAATTATTGCAAACATCTTCGTACAATAATTTTTGAAAATTATTTATAATCGGATTTTGATTATTTGTTGACCATAAACAACAATTATATTTAATACCTTTTTTATCTAAAACTTTATTTAGTGAGAGGTCATTATTATTTAAAATTAATCCTACTTTAGTCAGATCTTCGAAGGGAATAGTTTTAGGTTCTAGAAATTTACTGGCCTTACCATTTGAAAAGTTTTCAAAACTATAGTTTGGAGTATTATTTAATTGATCCTTGGGATAAAATCTATTTTTAGTAAAATCCCTTATATTTTCAGCTCTCGCAATATATGGTTTTCCTATAGTTTGTATGCCTGCAACCCATCTCCAACCAAGAGTGTTTGATGCAGGACAAAAGTCTAATAAATTATTTTCAAAAAATTTAGCCCCAGACTGCCAACTATAACCTAATGTAAATATCCATATACTTGCAAACCACATCCTGGCATGGTTATGAAGATAACCTGTTTCTAATAATTCATCAACCCAGTGGTCAAAACATTTTATACCAGTTTTTTTAAGGAGATCTTTCGTCTCATTGTTTTTTAAATATTCATTATAAATCCATGGGTGTGTCTCAAGCCAGCCTCTCCAATATGTTCTCCAAAATATTTCTTCGATAAATTTTTCAATTTTATTAATTTCGTTATCTTTCAAGATAATGCTCATTACTTCTTCTTCACTTATAAATCGTCTTCTAATATAAGGTGATAATTTTGAAACATTTTTATGAGGAATTCCTAAATCATAATTTCTATTTGAGGAATAATTTAAAATTTCATTTTTACTAAAATCCTCTAGATTTTTTAATATTTCTTTTTTTGTTGTTGGAAAATAATTCATATTTTTAACTGATGATTATGAAAGAAAATATTAAAATAGTTGTAACTAAAAATGTTAATAAACGTCTTAAACAAATATACCAATGAGCAAAGTTTAAGGGCTTGTATAATAATTCATCAATTATTTGGCATGATATAAAACCTAGTACTAAAACAAAAAAGCTTAATGAAGTCTGTAATGATAATGATATTATTCCTAAAGTTGAAGGTATTATTGACCAAATGATAATTTGATTTTTCAGTCTATCCGAGATTTTGTTTTGATCACCTATGGTTAATATTATGCCCCAATATTTTGAGCCAATAAATGTCAAAATAATAGCTCCATAGTATTTAGGTATATTAATGTTAAATATTAGCTCATTTCTATTAAAATATAATTCAACAAGACCGAAGAAAAATGGAAATAAACCTAAAATTCCCAGTATAATCATTATTTTTTGAGAACTATTAAATAAGAGGATTTGCTTTAGATTATTTTTCATAATTTTTTGTTTTTTAATCAAAATTCTGATCTAGTAAGAATTTAATTTATTTAAATTTATATGTTTATCAATAATGGAAATATGTACTGTTTGCAAAAATAATAATGTTATTTTTTACGCTGAAATTGAAAAAATGCTTTATTGGGAGTGTCAAGTTTGTGAGGCTAAACTACTTGACTCCAAAAATTTCATTACATTTGATGCAGAAAAAAAACATTATTTAAAACATAATAATAATATAGACGATAGCGCTTATAGAAATTTCTTATTGAGGTTGGTTAACCCTATTAAAGATAAAATTTCCAATCAAGATTTAGGTTTGGATTATGGATGTGGATATGCACCAGCTTTGGCTCATATATTGATACAAGATGGCTTCAAAATTCAATTATATGATCCTATTTTTTTCCCAGATAATTCTATATTCTTAAGAAAGTTTAATTTTATTACATGTTCAGAGGCTGTTGAACATTTTTTTAATCCATATGAGGAATTTAAAAAAATTGATAGTATTTTATTAAAAAATTCTTTTTTAGCTGTTATGACTTCTTTTATGGATAAACGTAATTCATTTGAAAAATGGCATTATAGAAGGGACCCAACTCACGTTGTTTTTTATACACAAAAAACTTTTGAAATTATTGCATATCAAAGAAACTGGTTAACTGATTATCCTGAAAAGGATATTGTTATTTTGAAAAAACAATAGAAAAAATAAATTTTCATATGTTATGAAGTATTTATTAATAAAAATATGGTCACGATATGAATAGATTTAAAATTAAAACTGAATGTGGAATTAAGAAATTTAATGATCTGAAAAAAAATAAAAGTCTTTTTGGCAAGCTAAGATTAACTTGGTTTAAATTTTTTGCTGTCATTAGAGATCTGAATAAATGATGTCAAAAAATATCAATGATAAAATGATACTTTTTGATGGAGATGACTCTCTATTTAAAAAATATGTAAAAAATTGTGATGTTTATTTTGAATACGGAGTTGGTAACTCAACTCGTTATTTGATTAATAATACAAAAGCAAAAATAGTGGCTGTAGATACAGACAAAAAATGGATAAATACAATTGATGTTTTAAGACGAAAAGAAGACATTATAATTAATTGGGTTGATTTAGGTGAATTAGAGAATTGGGGGCGTCCGAAATCATATATACACCGTGATAAATTCTTTGATTACATAAGTGGGGTTTGGAATTTTAATTTAAAAGCAGATTTAATACTTATAGATGGTAGGTTTAGAGTCGCTTGTTTTCTTTATAGTATAATGTGTGCAGATGAAGGCACCATAATTTTTTTTGATGATTACGTTGATAGAGGATATTATCATATCGTTGAAGACATAATACCTAAATCTGACTGTTGCGGAAGACAGGCTATGTTTAGAGTTCCAAATAATTTCAATCGTGAACTAGCTAAAGAATTATTAAACAAATTTGTATATGTTTTTGATTAATATCTTAAATTTTTATTTAAAGCTTTGTTTATTTCCTTTGGTTGCCATTGATAAGCACCCAAATTTCTAAAATTAAATGTTAAGTATATAGAATCTTCAGGGATTAAATCTCTATCTACCACTCCACCTGAGCTTTTGTACTGAAATAATACAGTTAAACAATTTCCAAACATGTATCCATCACCAGTGTATTCTAAGCCTAAGGTTTCTGATATCATTTCTTCTTTGTTATTATTTAAATCATAAGTCCTTGAATAGCTTGTTTTCCAATTTGAAAAATTTTTTGAAATTCCAATTGCTAACTCTTCTCTATCAGTACCGTTAGATACAAAATCTCCATCAACAGATCTATGGTTTGCTGAATAACCCCAGCCATTTAGGGATCCGCTAAAAGAGAAATCAGAGGTATCCGATTTGAAATTATGATGATTATATAAAGAAAACCAAGAGAAATTATAGGTTGAATTTGGTTTCCAATTTATAGAATTTATGACATGAGATTGTCTATCATTATTGGCTATTGTTATATTATTTTGTGTTCCACTAATTTTTTGACTTTGGCCTACAAAAAAATTTACCTCACCGATATTTTGACTCATTAGATAAGTGGTGAATCCAGCATTTATTCTGTCACTTCGCTGAATATTATCTCTTCCTTGATATTGATTGTTTAAAAACAAATTAGCTTGATCTAATCTAAATTCAGATGAGTCTCTGTTTGGTACCTCATCTGTTCTATCTGAAGAAATCACTGAGCTAAATTGAATTTTAGGTTCTATGATCACACTAAGATCTTGGTCTGTCATTCCGTATTGATTACTTGCAGCTATAGAAAAACCTGAAGAAAGCCTATCAATATATCTATTGTCATTACTATCTGTAGAGGGTCTTCCTTGAATAGAATATAAATCTAGACCAAAGTTAGCGTCACCCTCTAAAATAACATTTTCTAAATTTATCTTTTTATTAATTTTAGCTAAACCTGACCATCTTTTTATATCATAACTTTCATCATTATATATTGAGTGGGCATTTAATTTGATATCATAGTTATAATTTTCATTACTATCAAATATATGGTGCGAAATAGAAGGAGCCATAACTGGTTCATTGTTGCTACTGGTTTCATCTAAATTTTGTATATTATATATTTCTATTTTTGAAATTGAGTTTGGTTTAATTTTTTCTAAGTTTAGATAGCTTTTATATCTATCGCTACCATCAAAACCATATCTTCTCATAAAAGTTTCTTGATCGGCATATTTCCCCTCGAATGTCATTTTCCAATGATTATCTAAATTAGAACTAGCTTTGAGGTTTATTCCAAATACATTATCACCATTTGATTTATTAGTATCTAAGTTACCCTTATAAATATTAGTTTCTAATGATGTGTTTTGAAATTCTTTTCTAACATTTAATTGATCTGCATGACCTGTTTTACCGTTTTGATGAGTTGTAAAAGTCATGTCCCAGGTTAGATCATTTTCAGGGGCATAATAATAAGGAATCTTAGTGTGGAATCTATTTTGTTTCGAATAACCATAAACTGGAGTTAAAAATCCAGATCTTCTTTTAACAGTCCAGTCTGGGAAACTTAAATAAGGGAGATAGTATACCGGCAAAGAAAAAATCTTCATTACAGGATGTTTAAGATAAACAGTTTGTGTTACAGGATCATGTTTTATTTGTTGTGTTTCTATCCTCCAAATAGGGTTTGTACCTTTTTTGAAGTCACATTCACAAGCCGTATAAGTGCCTTCTTTAAAAAAACTTTCACCAATATCATTTTTTATAAAATTATTAGCTTTAATAAAGGAACTATCAATTAATTCGCCGTATAAAGGAATTGCTACAATTGATTTAAATTCATTTGTTAGTACTACACTATCTGATTCATAAATCGAACCATCATTTTCTATTATTATTACGGAACCAGTGGCAACAGCTTTGTCTATATTTTGATCGTACTCAACTTTATTTGAGGTTATTTTACGACCTTTATTAGTGATAACAACGTTGCCAGTTGCAATTAATTTTTGGGTTTTTTCATCAACTATTAGGCTGTCACTTGTAAAGTTTACACTATCGGATGAAGTTTGTTTAAGATCTTTACTAAGTGCGCTTCCACTCATGAAGAAAATAAAAATCAAAAAAAATTTAATATATTTCATTTTATCCCTTGGTTTAGTAAAGATGTAGGAATGTTTTTAAATTATAAAATTAATAAAATAAAACTTTTCCTGGGTTCATTATTCCTTTTGGATCTAACTGTTTTTTTATAATAGTCATTAGAGAATAAGCTGTCTTGTTTTTATGATTTTTTAAATTATTTTTTTTTAACTGACCAATACCATGTTCTGCAGAAAAAGAACCATTATACTTATGTACGATTTTATAAAGTTCAGTTGTTAAATTGATGCTTTTACCTTGGAAGCCGTCGGGCAAAGATCCATTGCCGAAGACATTATAATGAAGGTTTCCGTCACCTAGATGACCAAAATAAATTGTCTTTAAATCTGGCAAGAACTCTGAAATCATTTTTTGAGCTTCTTTATGAAAATCATCTATTGATTCAACTGGAAGAGATATATCATGTTTTAAACATTTAATAAGATTAGAATTTTCAAGTTCTTTTTTTTCGGACTCTGCTGCTGCTTCCCTTATTGACCACAAAGATTTTCTTTGTGCCTCATTATTACAAATAGTTGCATTTGAGATTAGCTCAAGATCAAAGCATTCCTCTAGAATATTTTCAATTGATTTTATAATGGGGAGTTGACCATCTTCATTAGAGGTAATTTCACTTTTAGAAAAACTTGATATGTCAATTAAAACACCCATATCTGGTAAATTTTCAAAAGGTAATTTGATATTTTCTATATTGTTTTTTGCTACCTCCCAAAAAACTTTTGGCATTAGCTCAAACGACTCTATTCTATCTGGAAAGTGAGTATTAAAAACATTTAGTAATTTGACTGCATTAGAAATTTTGTTAGCTTCTACAAACAGTGTTGTAATCATTTTAGGTAATCTAAATAATCTCATAGTAGCAGCAGTAATTATCCCAAGAGTTCCTTCTGCTCCAATAAATAGATTTTTTAAATCATATCCTGTGTTATCTTTTTTAAGTTCGGAAAGAAGATTCATTATTTGTCCATCAGGTAAAACAATCTCTAATCCCAAACATAATTCTCTAGTGTTTCCATATTTCAAAACATTTACTCCACCGGCATTAGTAGATAAATTTCCACCAATCATGCAAGAACCTTTAGCACCTAAACTTAATGGAAAGAATAAACCCTCTTTTTCCACCAAATCATGTATTTGTGATAAAATCATACCCGATTCAACTGTGATTGTTTGAGCATTTTTATTAAATTGACGGACATTATTCATTTTTTCTAAAGATACGATGATTGAATCCCCAGTATTGTCTGGAGTTGCGGCTCCGCATAAACTAGTATTACCCCCTTGAGGTACGATAGGAATATTATTATCAAAGGCGAATTTCATTATATTAGATACTTCTAAGGTGTTAGATGGCCTTAGAACAGCTGCAGCTCTACCAATATACTGACCTCTCCAATCATTTACATACTTGAGATGTTCGTCTTCGCTAAGTAGAGGAGGGTTTTTTAAACCTAAATTTTGAATTTCAAAATTTAATTCTTTAGTATTCATTTTGTTCCTAATATTATCAAAGTTTGCAAGATGCTCTTTGTAAACGATCATTTATGGCTACCCCAATACCTATATTAGGAATTGGCATCACTTGAATATTTTTAACTCCTTTTGAGTCTAAGTATCTTAATCCTGAATATAACAAACAACATGCTTGAAATAAATTTTTACTAGGACTTAAGTTAAACAAGTTTTTATTTTTCTGCAATGATTTTGGGGTGTTTCCAAACGTCAACCAGCCAGCATTTTCCATACTAATTTTTTGGTCAAGAAATACATCAGCTTTTGGCGAATAGTGACTTTTTAGAAGTCCTGGTGAAATCAACTCATCATCATTAGGATCTAAGACTTCTGTTTCCAAAATTTCAGAGATCATTTCTTTAGTAATGTAACCATGTCTTAAAATTATCGGTTTTTCACCACGACAGTCCACTACAGTTGATTCTATCCCAACGTAACTTGTCTCGTAATCTAAGATTTTAGACAATTTCCATCCTTTTCCTTTGAAATGAGGGCCAAAGTCTTTTTTTACATGTTCAGCTTTTGTAGGGCTAACTCCCCCTGAGAGATTGGCACTTGGTGCTAAAATAGGTACATTTACCCTTTTTATTAGATCCATTGCAAGAGGATGAGATGGCACTCTGATTGCTAGAGTACTTTTACCTTGTGATAGTATGTTAGAGATTTTGTTTTTTTTTGTTTGACCTACAATTGTAAGTGGACCAGGCCAAAAATTATTTGCTAATACATTAGCAATTTCTGTGAATTCAATGTATTTTTCTGCTTCTTTTTTACTAAAAGTATGTGCAATTAAAGGATTATTCGAAGGTCTCCTTTTAGCAGCATAAATACTTCTGATAGCCTTTTTACTGCTTCCTATCGCGCCAAGACCGTATACAGTTTCCGTAGGAAAGGCGACTAAATTTTGTTTTACAAGTTCATTTTTTGCCTGAACTAAATCATTTTCATATTTATCAACATCATGTTTGTTTAAAAACAATAAAAATTTTGGAGGTAAATATGGAGTTTTACCAAAAGCTAAAAAATTTGTGTTTTTGAAATTAACTTTCCCATATCGCATTTCAAGTCCAGCATCACAATAAACATTTCCACCCGCTGCTTTAAGGATACTATGTCCAGCTGCTATATCCCATTCCATAGTAGGAGAAGTTCTTGGATAAAGATCAGCTTTACCTTCTGCTAAATGACAGAATTTAATGCTAGAACCAATATTTATATCTTTTTGGGGTTTAACTAAAGTTATCCAATCTTCTAGCTCCTTCGACCTATGACTAGAACTACTAAAAGTGCTAATTTTGTTGTAATTGATTTTGGAACATTGAATTTGTTCTGATTTTTCTATTTTATAGTCTTTTTCTATTTTCCAGGCTTTACCGCCAAAACTGTACCAAATAGTGTCTGTAAATGGTTGAGCAATTAAACCAAACACTGGCAAGTTATTTTTAATAAGTGCAAAATTAACTGTGAAATTTGGGTTTTTATTTATAAATTCTTTAGTTCCATCTATAGGATCAACTAACCAAAATGGTTTGTCATTTTCTAAGAAGTTATGAGAGCTTTCTAATTCTTCACTAACAATACTAATATTAGGAAAATTTTTTTTTAAGCCATTGATTGCAATTTTATTAACTTCAATATCAGCCTTCGTTAACGGAGACTCATCTTTTTTAAAAATAACTTGTGTGTTATCTAACTGTCGAAAAAAAGACATGGCGCATAAGTTACATTCTTTAGCTAAATTAATCATATTTATTAGTTGTTTTGAATTAATCATAACTTAATTTCTATCTTTTCGACTTTAACTTTATTATAAAAATGCCACAAAAATAGTGAAGCCGCCCCTCTATAAGGTATCCAATCATTTCCTAGTTTTTCCATTTCATCATGATTAGGTCTTAGTTCTAATTTCTTAATAATTTTAACAGCTTCTTGAAGAGCCAAGTCTGCAGAAGGCCAGGCATTAATATCTTGAAGGACAAAAATTTTATAATTATTTATAGTCCAGTGACCAATACCTTTGACCTTAATTAATAAACTTGAAATTTCTTCACTTGAGTGTTTTTTAAGATTGCTTAAGTCTAGTTTTTTTTTTTGAATTAAATCAGCTAAATTCTTTATATAAAAAGATTTTTGTGATGATAATCCATATTTTTTCAAAGTGTCTAATGTTAGCATCTGTATTTTTTTTTCATTTAAAATATCATCCATAAGTAATTTATTATAAATATTACTAGCTACATTAGTTGAAATCTGTTGCCCTATAATTATTTTTGCTAAACTTTGAAAGCCTTCACTCATCGACCTGTTTTCAGGAATACCAATTTTGTTGTAAATTTTTCTAAAGTTTTGATCAACTTTCATAATATTTTCAAAAGCTTTTAACATTTCGGAATTCCAGCTGGATTTCATAGTTTTCTTCTTTATGATAAAATACCAAGTTAATTATATGAATTAATAATGCAATATAAACAAAATTCAAAAAACAAAATATGGGATTTGTCCTTAAGATGCTTCCATTTGGCCTTGATATTACTTGTTATAGGTTCAATAGTCACAGCTAAGTTAAATGTATTAGAAATCCATCAGTTTTTTGGTGTGGC